>Ga0307510_10001196_pt1 | contig 28072 bp, 27 predicted proteins | sample 12_EM_MG_FD_207224 | JGI IMG/M metagenome (GOLD analysis project Ga0307510, IMG submission 207224) | Populus trichocarpa ectomycorrhiza microbial communities from riparian zone in the Pacific Northwest, United States - 12_EM | ecosystem: Host-associated > Plants > Roots > Unclassified | place... | reverse complement strand
ACAAATTAAAAATTAGAAGATCAAAATTAAAAAAAGAAAAGAAATGGTAGGCTGTTTTTCTCAAGCGTTGTGTTGACAGCGTTTTAGGGGGTTTTTTGCCTTGGGATTTTTCCCTTTTGACCCCTCTAGTTTTGCAATTAAGTTTTTTAATCCAAAACTTTTTTTTATTATTTTCCAGTCCTTATGTTTAAGAAACGAGAGAATCATTGAAAATCAATGGAGAAAATAGAAAGAGGTCAGTTGTCGATTTCAATGACAAAAATAGCCAAATTCTACGTCAAAGGGGTACCATTGAGATGTTTTTGAGCTTCCAAGTTGCTAAAAAAAATAAAATGGAGTTTTTTTTTAGGATTTTTTTGGGTTAATAAATTAGTTATTTTAAGACTTTAAGGGTGTTTACTATGTGTTTTTACTATATGTTTTTAGATGAATATGATTTTCCAATCACCTTTGCTGTGGCTGGAATTTAGGTAAGGAGATGACGCATCTTCTTTGGTAATAAAATATATATCATTTGATTTTTTTAGAAAAACTAGACATATGAGACGTTTTTTATTCAATATTTTTTAAAAATAAAAAGGCACGTGTTGCATGAACTTATTTTTAAAGGCCTAGTTGCATTGGACTAACAGACTACTATGCAATATGCATGGCTTGCTTCTTTTATTTTTTATATACATCATTTATATGTATTTTTTTAAAGTAATTGATTAAAAATATATTAGCTATATTATCTTATTAAATTCTTAAACTAATTACGAATATGTTTAGATGTTTTTTATTTACTACCGTTTAAGACCCGTAGCAAATAATCTAGTATTTAAATACCAAGCATGCTTATTCCTTTATGTTCTATTCAGACCTGTCCATGAGCTACATTGCTAGAGCCTATTGCTTAGTATTTAAATAATTTTGCTTCATATGAATCCAATTCCTAATAATTTTCCCGAGAAAATCCGACCAACATTCCAGGGGTGAAAAACGAAAAGAAAGAAAGAAAAAGTTGTGCTCTGTTTTTCTTTTTCTTTTTTTCTTTTATTTTTTTTAAAAAGCACTTAAATGGGCGTGGAACCACACAATTATAGCCCACTGACCACTGTAAAAGGATAGTAAATTGATTGTTGGAATAAACAGAAACACATATACGAGGCTTGGGTGTTCCATTGGCCTTCGATATGGAACTGTCGCAGAGTACAAGTTAATACACAGAAACATAAAAGGTGTGCCATTGTATAATGCATTTTGTGCACTGTGAGGTCAATTATTGTAGATTTCAACAACGTTTTTTTTTTCCTTGAATTTTCTTTATTCAAGTAATCAATTTTTTCTTTAATTTCACTCCCTCAAAGCATTTTTATTCTATTTATTTTATTTTTACTCTAAATTTATTGATTAAATATTATATTAATTAATTAAACATAAATAATATTAAAGATAAATAAAATCTTTATTAATAATAAATATTTTTACATAAATAAAATAAATGTTACATTCATTGACAAATGTTATTGTTATGAATCCCTTCTGCACATTGACTAATTTATTCTGTCTACAATAGACATATCAAAAAAATTAATTCAATCTAATAGTTTAAATTGTTATGTGAGATCTTAAAATATAGTTTTATATTATTATTTAACAAATTCCTTCGAGTGAAAGTTCTTTGGGTTTGAAACTTGGATAAGCCCACATTACCGTGTGCTTAATTTTTATTAAATAAATGAGATTGTGAGATTTAAACTCATGACCGCTTGATCATTAAAGCTCTGATACTATGTCAAAGAACCTTTTCAACTCAATAGCTTAAACTATTAAATGAGATCTCAAGATATGAATTTATACTATTCTCTAACAAAACACATAACATTTAACAACATGTGCCACATGTGTTCTAGCACGGTTTTTTCTTTTTGTAATTTAGGTTACTAAAATAGAGATTGGTCTTTTCTCAATTTATTCTTGCTAACAATATATATGGTGTTAGTGTAATTTTAACTATTTAAATTAAATGAAAGACCAAGATTTTATTAGGAGATTTTATCTTAACTAAATGTAATTCCTTTTATATTTTAAATTTAATAAAATTTACTAATGGTAATTTTTGGTCTGTTGGTAAGTCCGTCGTTAATAAATTTACCGATGGCTTTATAGATGGGCCATGCACGCCAAAAAAAATTTACACGTTTCAATCCATCGACAATTCCCTTGATAATATTTAGGATATCACTGACAGGATAACCGTAGGTAATTCCGTTGGTGAGTTGCAGTGATATTTACAGTAATTCTTTTCCAACTTTTTGGAATATACTAACAAACTTATTTCATCAGTGATTTAACAGTTGCAGGGGCGTTTGCTGTAAATCTTTTCCAACTCTCTGGAATATACCGAAGAAATTATTTCGTCGGTAACCTTCTCAGTAATAATTTAAAAATATTTTTAAAAAATATTTTATTACAAAAATCGATTATCTTAATATAAAAAATCCAAGTATTTAAAAATCAATTATCTTAATACAAAATCAAATATTTATTACAAATTTATACGTTCAAATACAATGAAACTAAAATAGAAGTGGCACTAGAGGAGGAAGAGGCTGGTCATTCCCGGAACTGTGGGGCCAATAAAAGGGTACACATGTACCACTCATTTGTGATCTCGTATCCATAACCATTTGATAGAGTTCTTCATAATTCACAGAGAATAGTTCATAGTTTTCATTGAGATGGGCCGTATATTTTTGCACTCTTTGATCTAAGAAAGCCACAAACTCCAGAGACTGAGTGCTCGGGATCGAATGCGAGCACCCAACGGTTGAAACGCTATAAGTTGTCCACAAGTTCTCGGCTATAGTGTTAGAGAGTTCGTACACTCGATTTCTATCGGGTCCATCAGACGATCTTGCCTCCAACCACAAATCTAGATCGAAATCTGGGTTGATCGAAGGATCGTCCCCGTGTCTCTCCTTCAACCAGCTGTTATATGTCTCGTGGAAATAAAAAATAAAATCATCAAATTCTAGTAAATAATAACTTAAGAAAAAAATGATTGAAAACCAACGTACCAAAAAGTGTTGATCTCGGCTGTCGATGAACTGTTGCATCTCTTTTTGGCAATCATCACTTCGCATGTGCGTTTCTACAAAAAACTCCATTGGGCTTGGCTCACATCTAAGAGTCGTAGCCTGCAAGATAAAAATATTGTCAGTTAAATATATTTATAAATACCAACAAATTAAAAAATAGATGTAATTAAACTAATTTTTATCATCCGCTTTGCATGCGAAATAAACGAAATGGAGTTGCCAATGTGCGTGGTAATAGAATCTTGAATTTGCTGGCTTTGGTTTCCTGCACCGGACTGTGATCATCGTGTAAAACGCTCGAACATCACATCTTGAATGTATTCCGCCCATATAGTCTCCGGGATGTATGGCAGTCTAAAATCCTTTCAAACCACTATGTGATTCCAAGTTGCTAGAGCACTTTCTTTGGTATATTTTTTAGATTTTTTTGCGCCTCATACCAAAAATCACGCAATATATATAGTACAAAAAAATTATCTATGAGTAAATAACAAATAAAATTTTAATATTTGAAATATAAAAATTATCCTGATTTTGATGTTACCTGATTGCAACGTGATTCTCCCAAACCATCCTCACAACATTATCATTTGCTCTATCCTACTCAAATATAGCATTGCAGTAAAATTTTATAAAAAGAAGAATTTCAGTAATTTCAATAAAGTATACAAATTAACATAATATATAGTAAAATTTGAAGTTAATACTAACCTTAAATCTTGAAAACCATGCATCAACCTGCGGATTTCATTTAGGATGTTTGGAAACTTGGCGCCATTGAAACAATGAAATTTTCATCGATGATTTAAATGCCGATGTTATTATTCGGGCAGCCTCAATGTTTGTGAGTCTGAAATTCAATTAATTTAATAAAATATTATTTGTTCATACATTGTTAAACATAAACCAACTCAAAACAAAATAAAATTACATTGAAAGGCTGTCCTTCCATTGTGCCTCGTATTTACAGATGAATGGATCCCGCCGTGAAGGGATCTCCACTCTACGTTGCGGCATCGCACTTGAAGAGGTAGCGTCGTGAGTCAATGCATGTGCTTTAGATGTCTCTTATTGGTCAGCACCTAATGACTCATGGTTGTCATTACCACTCCTAGAAGAACTAGCAGCGTTCCTGTGCTCACGACGTGCAATTGATTTTCCTCTAGGAATCTAGACAAATTTATGGAAAACAATAAACAATTTTGATTTTTTTTTTATAAAAATTCGGGAGCACCCTTATACGGGAACTTACCCAAAATTTTTAATTATGCAAATAGACAACATATATGCCATAAAACAGTTGATTTTATTCTATTTCTACCAACAATTTTGAATAATTCAATTTCATAGAAAATTCTTATTTTCTACATGATTATATTTTTAATCATAAATTGACAAGAATTTATTTTAAATGGAATACATACAATATAATGATTAAAACTAATCCAACACATTTAATTAAATATTAACAACAAAATTAAACAAAGAAAACAACTAAAATTCAACAAAATAATGAAAAACATTATTTGAATAACAACTACAATTGAACACAATTATTCTAAGTGCTAATACTTGTGATCCTAAATTCACAAAAAAATGTTCTAAATGGAATACAAACAAAATAATAATTAAATTTAATCCTATACATTTAATTGAAATTGAATAAAAAATTTGAAAATAATACCTAAAATTCAACAAAATAATAAAAAATTATTGCAATAACAACTAAAATTTAACACAACTAGTACTTCATAAAATTATAAAGAACAAATAATTGAACAAAAACAGAGACAAAAAAGAAAAACATAATGCAAAAAAATAATGAATAAGAAATGAAAAATTCTTACATTAATGGCATGCTTAATTTTAGAGTTGAACTAGGCGTGATATATAAAAAACAAAAATACATTGTTAAAAAACCTCAAAAAAAAAAAAAATAAGAAGAAAATACTTCAAAAAATTTACCCACAAATACTTGTTGATTGTGTTGAGAGAAAAAAAGCTTGATTTCTAGCCTTGATGTTTGAGAGACATAATAGAATAGCAAATTAGTGAGGAGAGAATAAGAGAGAAAACTATATGGTTTTAAGCCGGGAGAAAAAAATGAAGGTGCGTTGTGCTCGTGGAACTTTTATATTAGGTTTTACGGATGGAATTACCGATTAACTATTAAATATTATTATTTTAAAATATTTCATTGGTGATTCCGTCAGTAAAGTCTCTTTGAAATTTTCGATTCACACTAAAAAATTTACAAAACCCCCTTAGAGTTTTTGATTCCGTCTGTAATTCCATCGGTATTATAGTAAACAGTCAGAAATACATTAATTATTAGCGCGTTGGAATTCACATTTCATCGATAATTCCTTTGGAAAACCTATGAAAACGTGCTCCTCAGTTAGTAAAAGCATGAAGTGTCAGCGCATTGAAATTCACATTCTGTCGGTGATTCCGTTGGAATTATTAAAAACTTGAATTGCCATCACCAACACGTGAAGGAGAACAACTCTGTTCGCCTTTGGAATATACCGACAAAAAGAGCCCATTGGTACACCCGTGTGTAATTAGTTCCATCAACAGTGTCACGGTGGTTACCAATGAATTTAACGATGAAAAAATTTAGTCGGTAAATATCACCACAATATACCAATGAAAAAAATCCGTTGTTGTTTTTGTTTGTATTTGTCAATTTTCTAATAATGTCTTTTAGATTAAATAAATGATTTTGTTTTTCTGGTAGTGCCAATTTAACAAAATTTACTTCCTTTGATATATTATCAACATTAATGCATATCTTTCAAGAATAAAATCTCATAAAAACTTGTCTTTCTCTTTCTCAATAAAATCTCAATTCATTTTCTTTGAGATTAAAAAAATGAATTTTTTAGGGTCAAGATATAAAAAAAAGTCTTATAGATTAAAATAAAACTAGAATATAACTATGAAATTTAATTAAGCAAACCTAGAATTTAATAAGGAATAAACAATGAAACTTTTTATTATAAAACATTCAAAAATATTTTTGAACCATTCCAAGTCCTCCTTTTTTAATTGACAAATCCTGAAGAAGGTGTTAGTTATAGTTTTTTCACAAGAGAAATAAAAAAAAGTTATGCAATGAATCTTGTTTTTTGTTAAAAAAAAAAAGAGTTCTGAGAGATTACACAAATTAGAAATGCTTCTTGAGATTAAATATAAAGAAAAGAGCTTTTCTTCGTTTTTTTCTTTTAACTTAAACAAAAGAATCTTACAATATATTTTTAAACAAAATAATATTCCATGTTTGTCTCTATCAACATGACGGCATCCTTGAGATGACTAAATCAATATATATGGGTATGAACATGCACGAACATGTTTAGTGTGTATGCATTTTTTGAGATACATGGGCACAATGCAGGGCAGCGGCACCTGATTGGCTAGGTTTGTACCTGCAGGGCACGTAAGATTGCATAAAATATATAGATGAATTGCGGGGCAAATCTCCTTTGGCAGCGAGCTTACTTGTTTGCATTGGTGAATTTGATCACCTGCCGCCGTTGAGTGGCCAGCTGCCAAAAGAGTAATTGCCCGGTAATTATTGCATCCATACACTTGATCACTCACCATTACCCACTTCCTTGATGAACAGTCTCAGGGATGCCTACGTATATAAATAGAAGATGAGAAACGTCTGTTGTTTTTCATGCAAATAGCATATTCTAGGCAGATCCATTGCTCTCAACAGCAGTCAAGAATATGAAGTCGTGAAAAAAGAAAAAAAAGGTTAAGAATAAGTCCACAACTAGTGGTCCTCCAGATTTTATTCTTGCTGCTGACATTTATCTGGCCAAATGTTTTTGAGTTATTAAGCCGGAAATGGACACCAGCATAATTTTTGCACAGAGTTAAAGACGAAACTCTTCACCATTCCAACTTCTAACCTTTTAGGATTTTCTCTGTTTCTCAATTTTGTATTACAAAGTAAAGAATCAAGGAAGATTCACGACTATATTTAGACTTTTAGATTTCTGAATGCTAACTAAATAATACACTGGAGAAATGCAGGGGGAAATTTTGATAAAGGTGAGAACCTTTTTATGTGTTATTAACGATCAGTACGATCTTGCCTTTTTCGAATCAAAACCTAATGATCGGTTGATTAATTCTCAAACATATGTTTTTTTATATATATTTTTATTAGCAATACATGTAATACATGAAATGATAAGGAGGAAAAAATAAATTTTAATTTAATATAAGATAAAAATGAGAAAGAAAATTGAGAATATTTCTATAAATATGCCACGAATTCAGTATATTCCCAAGCATATTCAAAAGCTAATGTCAAAACTAAAAAAAGAAATTTGGTTAGAGATGAAAATGGGTGAAGCCCGAGAGCTTGAAGGAACCAATCTGAGTGACGGACTGGACACAGAGCGGGGTTGGATAAGAACAACAATAATCGTCAGGGACTACATTGAGAAAAACCGAAAATAGAGGGACTGGATCCAGGGTTTTACTCTTTAAAATATTTGTCGTGTTCATGTTTCCATCATTTTCGATCGACATGAAGAAAAAACAGAGCGCATATTTAAATCTTGAGGTAGAAAAAACTGACCATTTTGTCAGACGGATTAAGTGGTCGTCAAAGGTGGTCACCCGTGGTGTTTTTTTATTTATTTAATTTTTTTTTTTGTGTGGTGGAGGCAACAGCCAGGGATGATCAGTCAGGGACCATGAAACCATAAATGGGAAAGCTAGAGAGAAGTACCTTTCTACAGGAATTGTTCTGGCATATCCTGTATCTTTTCTTCGGCATATCCAAATTCTGGTGCGAATCATGCATGATACATAAAAGGCCTCTTTGAGCTGTTTACCTAGACAACTCGAGCAATGCTATCTAGCTCGCTAGCTGATGGAGCTAGGCAATACATTTATCATTTATGGCTAAAGAATAACAGGGCTTTATCCTCCTTTGGCAAACAGAACATGGAAATAAATGCCTGCATATTTCTGTTTTGCCAAAGGAGAATTGCCCTGCCATTCGATTCCACAGTTACTTGAATGTGTCTATTGCTCTTCATGAATATCATTATGATATGATATCTCTTGCAATTATTTTTGGGTCAGATTTTTAATCTCCCTTGCATAAAAATAATCTTTTATTTTACTTTTTAGCAGGTAATTTTGCCAATGAGGTCCCATTAATAATCAGCAATGTAAGAAAAATGCAGTATGAATCGATGAGGGCTAGCACTATCCGATCAACTGGAATAAAGGCTGCACAAGCTATTAATGTAATGTTGTTTTGTTCTCTCATTTTCTTGGGTTATTTGCGTTGGATATGCTCCTGTTCTAGACTTGACCATATTTACATCTTTATCTTGTTCGCATGCGCATCAGCAGTTCTTGAGAAAGAGTTGACATTCAGTGTGCTCTCTTCAACTATAGGCACTGGAGACTGGATAGAACCATACACAGCCAGCTAATGCTTTGGTACTGCCGGTGATGATTTCATAGCTAGCTTATCTACAGCTATATCTATCTTACCATTGAAACAAGCTCTTCAAATTAAGGGATAGTCAAATCACAAATGCGGACGTAGTTCTTGCTCATATTTCTTTGAGATTTTACAGTGATTGTACTGTTATTGAATATTTAATTTCCAGATTCTTTTTATAATAATTTTGTATATAGTTTTATAAGTTAGCTATTAATATCGTCTGTGTATATATATATGTTGTACTTTTCTCACTCTCTCAATAAAAAAAATCAGCAAAATATTTTCTTCATATTTATAAATATGGTATCAGGACATGATTTCTGAAATCCATAAACCCTAGCTTTCCTCCTATTGGTCTGCCGCCCCCCCCCTCCTTAAAGTCTTTGAGTTCATTGAAAAGAAAAACACCATTGAGAGAAATGGATTGTGTTTGTGTGTGATTTTTCTAGAGAAAAAAGATAGCTAGATCTGAAAAATTCCTAGCTTTCCCAAATAATGATCTGGAGATCAATCCAATTTTAGTCAAACACTTTGATAAGAGCCGTTTGTGGTCTGATTGAGCTGAAATTTTGTAAGCATGTTCATGACACGAGGCTTTATAATTTGAATGCTGGAGGTCAGATTTAGAGCAGCCTAACTAGTGTTTTTTACTGTGAAAAATAACCACAACTTTGTGATTGTGAGAATTTAATCTACGTTTCCAAGCTTTCCTTGCAAGCAAAAACTCTATGATGAAACGATGGATGCAATGAAGAAACTAATGAAACTTCATGTTGGTTGAATATAACAATGAAAGAGATATAACTCTTTGAGTGCTCCAAGAATGTGATTGGTGGGAGGAGGATATTATGGAGAATTTTATATCAAGCCAAGCAAAAGGAGGTGTCAAAAAGGAATGAAACGTGTGTGAAGAGGACCAAAGCATATATAGGAAGAAGGTGGAGGACAGAGTTAACTGATATTTGTAGTTATATGATGACTATGGTTGGTGATGATCACATTCTATCATCCTGAGAAATCTTCTGTGTTTTACTATAAGATGAAAGGTAATAATTACTACTATCTAGCAAACTTTATCAATCACTTGAGACATATAAAACCACTCCAATAATTTTTGAAACAAAGACATAAGATAATGTTGCTAAAAAAACTTCAATCATGGTAGTAGCTGTGGATAATGCTGATAAAATTTTAAATATTTCTTCACCTATTTCTAAAAGTTCATGGATATATAATTGATTATGATTTTATAGATTATATAACATTTGATTCTAAATATGTCTCATATATATATATATATATATTTATTGCTAGTGATACTTTGACCTTTTTTTAATAGAGAAGGATCTTTGACCCTTCCTAATACTTTTAATTTAGATTACATTCTAATTGATCCATCATTACATTATAACTTGTTGTCAATTTCTTAAATGACCTACACTTTATCTTGTGTGGTATTTTTTTGACTTAAGTATTGTATGTTTAAGGACATTCAAATCAAATAGACAATTGGTTATGCTATTAACAAGAGAAGTTGTATTACCTAGACTTAGTGTAATTTTTTTTTTAACAAGTTATGTCAATATTTAATAGTGGATTGATCTAAAAGGAAGTAGAAGACATCTAAAATCTAGTTGTGGAATTGAAGTCCAGAGCATGCTTTTAGTTATCTTAAAAAACATTTATGAGTTTATTTGTAAAAATTAATGTTTTTAGTTTTTGATGTAATGTTTGTGAACTAACAAAAGCTATCATGCTTTGTTTCTATTAAGTTTTACTAAGAGCCCACATCCATTTATGCTTTGTTTCTTTTAACTTTTGGGTCCATCCAAAGTCCTATTTTTAATGAATCATGTTAATTTGTTATCTTTATTGAGAACTGTACAAGATAATCGGAAAGAGCTTGATGAAATTTAAAAGTGAAGTGAGCTTGTTATTTCAAAAAAATTATAGATGATTGAATCTTTTAGTACAATGCACAAGTTCAAGTTCTTTAAAGTGATAATATAAGAGAACATCTTAGTTTTGAACTTCATATAAACTATTCATCAACTACTTTTTTCAATACACCTTTGTAGAGTGAGGTTGCTAAGTTTAAAAATCAACACTTATTTAGTGTTATTCATGCTTTAATGATAAAAACACATGTGCCACTATCTTATTATAGAGAAGTACTTACCTCTATAACATATTTTATCGATTATGTATCCTCTAGTTCTATTAACTTTGGGACACCATTTAAGGCTCTCACCATTGAAATTTATGCCTCAACACTCTTAAATATGCCACCCTATATTTTTTTTTTGTGTTGTATTTTCACACCTGTAAAAGCACAATCACAACAAGTTGACTCCGCAAGGATTGCAATGTGTTTTCCTTTGGCGTGCCAATCATCAAAAGGAACACTGATTTCATCATCCTCCAGCTTGATAAATGTTTATCATAATAAATGTATTTTTTTTCTCTAAGCCTAAAATTCAAGGAGAGTATAAGAAGGAAATTCAAACTCTAGATTATGATTTTTTAAATATAAATTTGAATTCCAGTATTGATGATTCACAAGCTAGACCACACAATAAAAAATAAGATGAATAGGATTTGAGTTGTATAATTTTGGATCAAAATGGTGGTGAACACTCAAAAGCTAAAGATGAACTTTGAAAAATGCTCTCTTTAAGTTAGAATTCCTCGTAATTGATATGACAAACGAATTGATTGTTACGGATTTTCCTAACTTAGTGTCTGAGTCAATAAAAAAATTATCACACTGTCACACTAGAGATATTCCTAAGTCCATATATAAACCCAAATTTTCTAGTAAAGCAAAATATACTAAGAGTCATTTTGTATTTAAAAATATTAATCATAATCAAATATATCATTTGTAAATCAATTATCTACTATATCCATTTCTAATAGTGTGTAGTAAGTTTTAGCTAACTCTAGATGGAAAATAGCTACTAGCAAAAAGATCAAATTCTTGTAAAAAATAGAAAGTAAAACTCGTTAATCCTCCATTAGAAAAAAAACTAGTTAGATGTCGATGGATTTACATGATAAAGTTTGTCATAACCCAATTTTTGACCCTTATTTAATTTTATGATAAAAAGAAAAAAATGATGAAAAAACAAATATATAATAATGATGAAAAAAATAAAAATAAAAATGAAATAAATGAAGAATGAATTAAAATTTGGGTTAAGGGCAACATGATTGGAAGCTTAAAGATTTAATTAAATTTTTGACTTGTTTAATTAATGAAATCGAGGGTTTAATTGGAGAATTGATAAGTTTTGAGACTTAATTAAGTTTGAAATTAATTTAATTAATCCAATAAAGGATTTAATTAGAGAATTGATAAGTTTTGAAAGAATTGATAAGTTTTGAGACTTAATTAAGCTTGGAAATAATTTAATTAATCCAATCAGGGGCTTAATTAGAGAATTGATAAGTTTTAGACTTAATTGGACTTTGGATTTAATTAAATTAATGAAATCAGGGACTTAATTGAAGAAATAGCAAAGTTTGGGGTTAATTGGGGGTCCAAATTGCGAAATTAAAATCCAAGGACTACATTGAAAAAGGCGCGCAAATGCAGGGGGCCAATTACAGTTTAAACCAGGGGTTTAATTACAAGACTTTCAAAACTGCATGAATCAAAACGAAAAATGGCCGAACGACGTCGTTTTGAAGACGCTGTTCATCTTCTTCTCCTTTAAGCCAGTGACCGTTTTCTACAGTAAAGGAGGCCGAACGTTGCAGCAGTAATCGTCGTCCGTTAGCTTCAGTTATGGGCGCCTTAATGGTGGTCGACCCTCAGCCTACCGCCCGTTACCACCCGCCAAACTCTATATAAACGGAGGAGCACCGAAAAAAGGGAGGTTGGTTAAGGAGAGAACGGAAAAAAACCAAGTGAGCAGAAAAAAAGGAAACTCAGAAAAACAGAAAAAAGACAGCACACGGAGCAAAAACCCGAGAGAGAGCACGAGCCAAACAAAGACTACACAGAGAGGGGTATTGCTTTTACCATTGCTTTCGTCCCTATAGACAACAAAAAAACCAGAAAACAAGCAGGGGGGAAAAGAGGAAGAGAAACTGGGGAGAGAAGGGAGAGTTAAAGAAAAACAAAACAGAGGAGAGAAGGCAGTGGCAGTGTTGGTGGGATAGCCCTTCTACACTGTCATCGTCTTCTGCAATTGTGAGCAACAGGAACCAGAGCGTTTCTTTCTTTCTTTGAGAACAGAGGCAGAGAGGAGGACAGGGAAATAAGAAACCCACAGACAAAAGCACCAGCATCACAATCGGCTTTTTCTTCTCCGACGCCGGCTTCCAAAACCAGAGGAAGAAGCTTAAAAAACGAAGAGAGGAACAGCACGCCATCGCCTTCAGTCTGCTCCCAGGCAAGTGTCTCCAGCTTTGTAAAATAATTCATCAACACTGTGCATTAGAGACTTAATTAAGTGGTGATTGTAGCAAGCGTGCGTGAATCACGCACGCTTGCGGGTGAAATTTACCCGGTCACTGGCTTGGGCCAGTGACCGGGCCGGGTTGGCTGGGTCCAGCCCAGCCCATGTGGGCTGAGTTGGACCCAGCCCAAAAAAATAAAAAAATAAAAAATAAAAAACAGAAAAGTAAAAAAAAAAGTAGAAAAAATAAAAAATGTATATGCATAAATAAAAATAATAAAAATTTATTGGTTTATTCACTGACGCTAGAGTCAGGAATAAAAATACCAGTTTAAATTTATATTATTTTTATTCATTATATTTTATTTTATTTAGCTAGAAAAATAAAAAAATATGTGCATGTGTAAAAAATAATTTTTTTTTATATGAATATTCACTTACGCCAGAGTCAGGAATATTATAAGCAAATTATCATAGCATAAACTAATAAACATTTAGCAATTTAAAACAAAACCAGCAATGCAGTCTGCCTCAGGCAGAACATTTAAGGGGTGATAATATCTTCCCTTTTACGTAACCAATCCCGAGCCATAGAATCTTTGATGACCAGTTAGGGTTCCTAGTGACCGTAATACTAGGTGGCGACTCCTTAAACGAGATATTTTCCTCTAAAAGAACCAGATGCCAGGAATTTGTTCTTTCCTTGTAAATATTTTTTTTTTGCCGCCGCGATGTCGGGTGCGACAAAGTTGAAGGTGGATGACATAATTGAATGCTTTAAAGCAAGACTGATGCCGAAAGGTTATACTCAAACCTATATAATTGATTACACAAAGACATTTGCACTTGTAGTCAAAATCAACACAGTTCAAGTCTTATTGTCTTTAACTACAATTACAACAAGTCAATATGAAGAAGACTTTTTATGTATAACAAATTATTTAAATAAGTCTATATGGATGTCCTATTAGGGTGCTTGATATGTGAAGGATATAGTCATAAGGTGTGCAAGTTGAAGAAATATTTTTATGGATTTAAGAAATCTTCTAGATCATGATTCAAAAAATTCATAAAATTTATGATAGCTTTTGGTTACCATTAAAGCAATTTAGAACACATATTGTCCCTGAAGAAACATTAGGGTAAGATTAATGTATTTATTATATGTATAGATGATATGGTGGTTACATGAAATAATCTTGAAGAAAGGCAGAACCTATAAGATTACTTGGTCAAGGAATTTGAAATGAAAAACCCAGGTCATTTGAAATATTTTCTTGGAATCAAAATGTCTCAATCTTATAATGCAATCTTTCTATATTAGAGAAAAAATACATTAGATATTTTACAAGAGATTAATATGTCAGCATGTTAACTAGTTGATACACTAGTAAAAGAAGGTCTAAATCTATATGTTGAGTTCAATAGGAGTGAGCAAAAAAATCAAAAAACCGATTAAACCGAGAAAACTGGAAAACAAACTGAACCGTGAAAAAAAACAGATTAAAATTTTGAAAAAGCCGACCAGTTCGGTTCGGTTTTATAAGCCTGAAACCGAAAAAACCAAACCGAACCTAAACCGAAAAAAACTGGAAAAAAAACCGAGCCAAACCGAAAATCGAGCCAAACCGGTTTGAACTGGTTTTTTCCTAAAATAACCAAACCGAACCAAAACCGGTCGGTTTGAACTGGTTCGGTTCGGTTTCGGTTTTTTTTTAAAACCGGTTTTGGTTACTTTTTTTGATAAAAACCGAACCGAACTGAAAATGATCACCCCTAGAGTCCAATAAGGTATCAACTAATAAAGAAAGATACCAAAGACTTATAAGGAGATTGATGTAGTTAATAAACATGAGATCAAATTTGGCTTATGCATTGCATACTATTTATTAATTTATACATTATTTGAGAGAAAAACATATGGATGCACTTATGCATTTGAGATATATGAAGCTGCATCTGGAAAGGAAATTCTTGTTACTATAAATATAGATTGTCGAAGCATAGCTATATATATTGATGTTGACTAGACCGAAACAGTAGATGATATACAATATACTTTTGGTTATTTTACCTTTATCGACAATAATTTTGTTACAATAACAAGAAAGAAACAAGATGTTTTTGCTCACATGTAAAAGTTGAATTAATAGATATGGCTATTGGATTTTGTGAAGTGTTGTGGTTAAGATTTTTATTGTAGGATTTAGGTTATACATTAAGGTAACCAATTCTAATTATACTTGATAATAAAGCAACATATATTATTGCTCATAATTTAGTTTAACATGATTGTAAAAAACATGTAGGGGTAGATATATTTTTCATTAAAGAGATATTGGATAAAAAAATTATAGAGTTGCCTAAAAATAGATCTAAAGATCAATTGACCGGCATTCTCGCCAAAAAAGTTTCAAATATAGTGTTTTATAGTTTTTAAACAAGTTAGACATGCATGATATCTATATACTAACTTGAGGGGATACATTAAAAATTAATGAAGATTTTATAGGGATTCTAAAGTTAGAACTTAATATTTAGTTTCTAGATTAAGAGCAAATTTCATGATAATTATTTTTTTTATTTTCTGTATAATTAGTTTTCTAAGTTAGCTTATATATTATAATTTTCACTTTCTCAATAAGAAAATCAGAAGAATATTTTCTCATATGTGTAAACAATTCCTACCACTATTATTCAACTTGGCTCGGTTTGGCGGGTCCTAGGATCCAGCCGATCCCCTAACTTGGACTGGGTCTCAACATAAAGACAATACGAAGTTGATTTGGTCATCATGGTAGGTCAACCCTCAACCCAGTTAAAATCATTTGACTTTGTTTTTCTATTTTTTTTTTTAAATGATGTCGTTTTGATCTTTTTAATTTTTTTTATTAATCCGAGTCAATTCAAGTTAATCTTCCTGACTAGTGACTTGAACCTTCCATCAAGTTAACCTTGAGTTAAGTTTAATAGCTATAGTTTTTTTTTAGCACAATTATTTCATGCTTTAGTTTCTTTGTTTCCTTAATTTCTACCCAATTTAATATTTTGGGCATTCTCTCATATCTTGTTAAACATATATAGCAATCATCAATTGTTATCATTTGAAGTTTAATGCTTGTAATGTTTCTGTTTTTTAGGCATCCATTTGTCATAAATCAATATTGATAAACCGTATGTTAAATTTATTTTTATAAATCATGAAATTCTACAAAATAACATAAACAGTTGCAAGAATATTTTTTTATAAACTGTCATTATGAAACCCTACAGATATGAATCTTAATTTATAAACAGCTGGCCTCAGAAAAAGGAGGAGACTTAATCTTGGTTGCCTTATAAACTGGTTTGAGGATACTGACAGAACAGCTTTTTCTTTGCTGAATTCTCATTAGTCTATTTAATCGAACAACATGCCCTCTTGAGGCATTCATTTGGATACTGACAACCCATATTTTTTCTTGGCTGAATTTTCTTCATGTACTGCAACAAGAACCTGGGATTGTTTGAGATGACTTTAACTCAGAGTCGGCACCGACGTGAATGAGACTAGAGAATGCTTGCCAATGGTTAATGTTATTTGACATATCTACCTCTTGACTTGTGGTTCAAACAAGGGACAGAAGTTGAAATTCACGAGTCAATTGGGTGTTGCTTTCATCTGGCTTCAGATCAAGCATGCACGGCGGTCTTCTAATTGGCTGTTTACTTTTCTTCTTGCCTTTTTTTTTCCTTATCGTCGTCCACTCCCTTCTTCTTGCGGAGGAATTCATACTCTATATACTTGAAGTTATCATGTCATTTTTATTGGAAGCTAGTGAAACGTTGAGGCATGAAATGAAATATTTAAGATATTTTATTATAAATAAAAAATCTCATAAATAAAAATTAATTAATAAAATGGAAAAAAACCAAGTGTCCTTGCAGATCTAGAGGATCTCACCATGCATATATAAAATACAATTTTTAATGTGTAAATTGGATTAGCAACGATGAGAAGTGCTGCTTGAAGTACCTTTAACTACGTACAATGACCAATATTATTAACCATTGTTCATTTGCCGTATAACAAAATAAAATACAAGCTGGGATACTTAAAAAGCATGCATGGCGCCGGATGACAGTAAAATAACTAATAGAAACTTCACTCCTTACATAGAAAACATAATACTAATAGAATACTAGTAATAACCAGACAGAGAGTAAAATATCTATGAACTCTTCATGCGGAGTCAAGATATGGTTTGTGGTCAAGCTATGGTTTGAGAAGGGTGTCTCTAGCCTTTTTCAGCTTGTGAAGAGAGTCCCTCATGGTAATTCGCTGATCAGGAGATTCGACAGTGCAGGATAGCCCGACGCCAAGGATAGCAATCAAGCATTCATGCTGTTTTTCAGGGCTCTCGAATTGAGCGCCATGGTGAAAATCTTTGATTGATAAGAGTAGCTCAGGGTCCACTACTTCTTCTATGTTGGCAGGGAAAGCTGACTTCACCCACTTGATTAGGCTTAAATCTCGAGAAAAGATTTCATGTGTTGGGCTCTTCCCGGTGAACAGCTCTAGCAGCACAACTCCATAGCTGTATACATCTCCCGAAGTTGTTGCTTTCAATCCTAAACCATATTCTGCGATGAAGACGTCCATGCATTTCAAATGCAATTAAATATAAATTAATGCATTAATTTCAGATACAAGTATGGAGTTGAACTAAAACCAAGGCTATGGCCATAAAATTCAGGGTTTTTCAAATAACAGTAAAAATAAAACACTTAATGGTCATGAAAACCTCTCTGAATAGTGGTGGTGATCCGGACTCTCCCTTTTCCTCTCAGTGACATAGATACAAATTAAGACATGCAAGCACACTCAAATAAATGGTAAACACATAAGCGATCTCCAGACACAAGCAAAAAGAAAGGCGCATGAAAGCACACACGAGTGTTCAAATAACAATTTGAGATTCCAAGATCAAGTTAAATTGCTAACCTGGAGGAATGTATCCTACAGAGCCCCTGAGGCCACCTGTGCAACTTATTGACTGTTTATCAGCTCCTCTCTCTGCTAGCAATTTAGCCAAACCAAAGTCTGCCACCTTTGCAGTCATGTCTTTGTCAACAAGCACATTACTTGGTTTCAAATCACAGTGAACTACTGGAACTTCACAGTCATGGTGCAGGTAATCCACAGCACAAGCAACATCGATTGCCACATTTAACCTCTCCAAAATATTCAACAAGCCTCCATCTAATCGCCTTCTACTTCCCTTAATCCATTCTTCCAAGCTCCCATTATGCATGTACTCATAAACCAAAGCCACAAATTGTAAACCCCTATTATCCATACTTGAGCATGAGGTGATGAGTTTAATGAGATTCCGATGCCTTACATTCTTCAAAGCCTCGCACTCAGCCAAGAAACTTTTCCAGGATCCATACTTCTCGCTGTCAAGCACCTTAACTGCCACAACAGTCGCATCCCTAAGTTCACCTTTGTAAACTGACCCAAAACTGCCCTTCCCTATCAGATTTCCAGCGTCAAAACTCCCAGTTGCCTCACGAAGTTCTCCATAAGAGATTGTGGGATGCTGCAGCTTAATTGAGTCTGACCTCGGCATAATTTCTCCTTTTCTTTTTCTTACGCACAGCAAAACTGCTATCACTGAGCATACTGCAACCGCGGCTATACCGGCTATGACAATATAAATTGCAGTGGATATTCTTTGACGATGTTGATTGTTCCAACAAGATAAATCCAAGCAAAGTTTCGAATTCCCTTCCACATGAATTCTAGAAAGATTTCTAAAGGCTCCTTCCTTGGGAAGAAGTCCTTCAAGGTTGTTGAATGAAAGGTTCAACAAGAGAAGGGCCTGCAAGTTTTCAAGAGTTTTGGGTATTGTGCCTGATATTTGGTTCGAAGAGAGGTCAAGGATTTCCAAACCCTTCACATCTCCTAGAGTAGCCGGAATGGAACCAGAGAACATATTGTTGCCCATGAATAACTCCTCCAAACTCTTACAGCTTCCAATTGTATCTGGGATGCTTCCAGACAAATAATTGTGAGAAAAATCAACAGCTGCAACATTTTCGAGCCTCCGGATCTCTTGAGGCAAAGGACCTGTCAGCTGGTTACTGGACAGGTTCAGAGTTGCACTCAAACTGGAGAGATTGAAAATTTCTTTTGGTATGCTTCCGTTGAACCTGTTGCTGGATAGGTCCATGGACTGCAATTGCTGGAAATTAACAAAAGTTGTGGGCAGTCTTCCAACCAACTCGTTGGCAGATAGATCAATTTTATTAAGTTTTTGGAGGTTTCCAAGAGAGTCCGGAATTCTGCCCGATATCTTATTTGCAGCCAAATGCAACTCCTGCAGATCTGTAAGCTCGCCAATTTCTGGTGGAATTTCACCAGAAACATGATTATAGTTTATATTTAGCAAAGCCAAGCTGCTAAGATGTCTGATTGAGGCAGGTATACTTCCATATATTTGATTCCTTCCCAAGTATAAATTTCGAAGAGATCTCGAGAGATTTCCAATGGATTCTGGAATAAGACCCTCCAGAAGATTGCCATCGATGGCAAGAAATTTCAGATAGCTACTGTTTGTGAAAGAAGAGAGAAAATCGAGACCCTCATCACCAGAACTTTTTATCTGATTGCCGCCAATATTGTACAATGTCAATTTGGGAAGATTTCTAAGTCGTGGTGGCACTGATCCACTGAAAAGATTGTCTGCCATACGGATGCTCTGCATGTTTGTAAGATTATGCAAAGACCATGGAATTGAACCATTAAATTTGTTTATGCAAAAATTGAAGCTTAAAAGATTTGGGAGTCTATCTCCAACATCTATTGGAATTTGACCTCGCAGTTGGTTTGAAGCAACAGCGAGGAAAACCAAAGAAGAAATGTTGTACAGGGATAGAGGAACATCGCCGGTGAGATTATTGATACTAAGGTCAAGATGTTTTAAGTTCTCAAGACGACCCAAATCGGCAGGGATCATTCCACCAAGATTATTGGTGACTAAATCTAGGGTGAGGAGAGAGGAAATGTTTGCAATGACGGGTGGAATCATACCCCAGAGCTCGTTTCCACCCAGCTTGAGGATTTCAAGGCTTTTCAGGTTGCTGAGTTCCTCTGGAATTGCTCCTGAGATCTCATTTTGCATCAAGTCCAGGATCTGGAGATTTAAGCAATTGGTTATGTTCGAAGGAATTGGGCCATTGATAGTGTTAAAGCTCATATTAAGGACCTTCAAACGGAAAAGAGCACCAATTTGATCAGGAATAACTCCTGTAAATTGGTTCTCCTGTAGATGAAGAGAGCGAAGAAAGGATAGGTTTCCAATATGTGGGCTAATGGAACCTGTTAATCTAAGGCCAGACAAATCAAGGCCAATGACTCTTTGATGCACCTGGCTACAGTCAACACGAGTCCAGTTACAGGGGCTGGAGTTGTCGTTCCACGAGGAAAGAGTATTTGAAGGATCAACGACTACCTGAGATTTAAAAGAAAGTAGAGCTTCCTTGTCAGTGAAGAGGCCCGGCACAGCAGCATCCAATACTTGAAGTGCATTTTGGGATGATAATATAAGAACTAAAACAGCAACACAACGAAAAAGCAATTTTGAAGCCATAACTTCCTGGTTTTTGAGGGCACTAAAAAGGAAGAAAACCATCTAAAAAAATGAAACTTGGACTACCACGTAGAATATTGTTGTTTGTTATGTGCTTCTGGGCAACCCACATTTGGTCCTATTTGTACTACACGATGGCTCTCTCCAGGCATTCAATTCGATAGCGACAACACTGGATTTTCTTTGAAATTCCGTTTGTTTGCGTGGTTGCTTCTGTGTTTGAAGCAACCACAGCAACAATTGATTCATAAAATTAAAAATGCAATTTATTTTTGATGCACCCACTGTATTTTGTGTTTAAAACACGGGTAATATAAAGCAGTTCTCGACTACTTTTCTTCTTCATATTATTCATTAAAGTGAATAATATGTTTTTTTAAAAAAAACCAGTGCAGTGAATTGAATTTACTCGAACTGTTCACGTTCACGTTCACATGAACAATAATTTTTTTTTGAAAAACTAGTTTAGAGTGATTAAATTTACTCATACTGTAATCTCAATTTTATTCCTGATAATATTTTACCTAATTTTATTGCACGCTCAAAAAATCATAGAAACTGTAGTTCTTGTCGGATGAATTTTATAAGTAATGGAATTGTAGATAGTTTAATGGAACAATAAAAAATATTTTATATAAAGTATTATTTATTTCATGATGTAGTAGTAGTAGTTAAATCTACAATATTTAAATTTAAAACCATTAATATATATATATATATATATATATATATATATATATATATATATATATATATTATAGTTATTTTATAACCTCAATTTAAAAAGCATTCTTAACCAAACACATTAAACTATTTTTTGTTCAACCTCAATTTTAACCAAACATATATAAATATCAAACCAACCTCAACTAAAAGTATTTTTTATAAAATAATTTTTTTCAAATTACAACCGCAAAAGTTACCCCTACAATCGTAGGGCTCTATTTTGTGATGAACTTTATGTTTATTTGTTTTTGTGTTGTTAAAATATTTTAAAAAAAAATTTGATTTTTTTTATTTTTTATTTTAAATTAATACTTTTTTTTGTTATTTTTAAATTATTTTAATACGTTGATGTTAAAAATAATTTCTTTTTTAAAAATATTATTTTAATATATTTTTAAATAAAAAACACTTTAAAAAATAATTAATATACTTTCAAACACCTTCATAATCTTGTCAGAACTAAGATATCCCAGTCTCTCCATTGCTAGGATTTAGCAGTCTATTGGTAGCCTTCTAGCACTACTGGCCAAATTGAGTTAAAGCGTATAATGTCGTTACCGCCGATGCTTGATTCCGGTGTGCCATTTTTCATTGTCAGATAAGCATAAATTTCCTAGTGATGTCCTAATGGAAACTGAAACTAGTGGTCTCTTGAGAAGTGAATTAGGATTGTTTCCGGTCAAAACCCTTGAAGACCAACAATATTTATAACAAGTCAAAAATCTAAAATAACAATAATACTATAACTACAAGCACTACAAGATTTCATAGTTTTACCGACAGACAGATTCTGTCGGTATGAGATTCACAGTTCGTCGGTAATTTTTTTACCGACTAAATCGCCAATGGAAAACATCTGTCGGTATACCGTTCGTCAGTAATACCGCATTCCGTTGCTAAGTCTGTCGGTAAAAAAAAAATATTACGGATGGTTTTACAGATGGAAATTGCGTGCCAAAAAAAAATTCCTACTGAAAATATACCGACGGATTTATTCCGTCGGTGATAGTGGCATATCCAGTAAATATTTTTTAGCTATCGGTGAAATGCCGACAGACGGTATCCGTTTGTAAATTTGTCGGTGAGTGTGGATTTCCACCACTCTCTGTGCAATGTCGACGGATGGTATCAGTCTGTAAATTTATCGGTGATTGTTGCATTTGCACCAAGCTACTGTGAAATGCCGACGGATGGTATCCGTCTGTAAACTCATCGATGATGGTGGCATTTCCCCGCTCTCTGTCAAATGCCGACGGATACATTCCGTCGGTAAATCCCTCGGTGGGTATTTTTAAATTTGTTTTTTTAAAAAATTATTTAGAATAAATAATATAAATTAATAGTAAAAAAAACCAATTATGCAAATAAAATTTTATTAAACATCAAGAACAAAAAAATAAAGTTAAATAATATTCATTACAAATTGAATGTGTTTCAAAAAAAAATATTAAATTAGCACAATGGCGGAGCTAGAGGAGGAGGAGGGGGGGAGGCTGGTTGTTATATGGCCAAAAAGAGAGCGCACATGTATAACCACTCTGTGATGTCATGTTCATGACCATTTAGCGAAGGTGTTCATAATTCACCGAGTTGCTTGTATTTCTCGGTGAGATTAGTCGTGTGTTGTTCCAAGGCCATGATATCCTCAGATTGGGTGCTCAATACTGATTTGGAGCTCCCAACGGTTGAGACACTACGGGCCACCCGCAAGTTCTCGGCCGTAGTGTTGGAGAGCCCATACACGCGATTTTTATCAGGTCCACCGGACGATCCTACCTCCATCCACAAATTCGGATCGAAATCTGGATGGGTCGAAGGATTGTCCCCATATCTCCCCCTCAACCGGCTATTATAGGTCTCCTGAAAATGAAAAAAGAAATCATCATATTCAATTCAATAAAAATAATAACTTACAAAATAAAATGGTTGAACGAACATACCACAAATTGTTAAGCGCGGTTGTCAACGAACTGTTGCACCCCCTTTTGGCGGTATTGACTCCGTACGTGCATCTCAACAAACAGCTCCATTGGGCTCGGCTCACGTCCAAGAGACATAGCCTGTAAGGAAAAAAATTAATTAAGTAACAACAAATTATTTAACGATATATTTCATTTAAATTAATCTTACCATCCGTTTAGCATGTGCAGCAAACGGAATGGAGCCACCGGTCTTCGTTGTCACCAAGCCATGAATTAGCCGGTTCCGGTTGTCAGCACCGGACTGTGAGCGTCGTGTGAACCACTCAAACGTCACATGCTCAATATATTGCAGCCATATATTTGCCGGGATGTATAGCGGTTTGAAATCCCTCCAAACCGCCACGTCGTTCCAGCTTTGGAGACTGTTATCTCTCATGTTTTTTTGTGCCTTTTTTTGTGCTTCATACCAAAAATCACGCAACCTACTTCCATAGTTAGAAATTAGATTTTAAAACATAATATTTTTTTAAAAAAATATTGTATTGTTTTCGATGTTATCTAGTTGCCACGTGATTTTCCCACACCCTCCTCACAACAGTGTCATGCACACTATCCCAGGTAAATTTGTCATGTGTATAAATAATTAATTTTAAATACAAAAATAATTTATTTACAATTATATTAATAATTTATTAAAAATAAGCTGGAAATTAGAAAAAAAACACCAACCTCAAATCTATCAAACCATGCATCGATTTGAGGTATCCAGTCAGGATGTCTAGATACTTGACTCCATTGAAATAATGGAATCTCCATCGATGATTTAAACGCCGATGATATTACTCGGGCGGCCTCAATGTTTATGAACCTGAAAATAAATTAAATTAATGAAATATTGATTAGTTGTTCATAAATTATGTTATAATTAAAAAAAACTAAAACCGAAACAAACTTACATTGAAATGTCGTCCTTCCACTGTGCCTCGTACTTGCAGGTGAATTGATTCCGTTGCGAAGGCACGCCGCCTCTGTGCTGTGAAACCGCACTGGAAGAGGCAACATCGGTAGACGTCGCAGGTGCCTCTTTTTGATTGGCACCTAAGGATATGTCATCCTCGCTGCTAGAAGAACTAGCTGCGACTATATATGAGCGACGAACTGTTGATTTCGTTCTACGCATCTACATAATTTTATAAGAATAATTATATAGTTAAATTCGAATATTGAAAAAAATTCAGCAGCACCTCCCTTATTCTGGAGACTACCCAAACTTTTCAAACCTGCAAATATTGATAATAGCCACAACCAATTGACCCCATCTATACTAATTTTGTATATTACATAACATCTATACTAATTACAAGGTAAATTCAACAATAACAATTACAATTCAACAAATTATTTAATTATTATGGCAATACAAACAATAAAATATATTCAATAAATTAAAAAAAAACCTATATTCTAACAATTAAAATTAATGGAAATAATTAAACACATATCATGCAATAATAAAGTAAAATTGAGAGAAAATAATTAAATTTATTCCAACATATTCAATCACTAATTACAAGGTAAACTCAACAATAACAATTACAATTCAACAAATTATTCAATTATTATGGCAATACAAATAATAAAATATATTCAATAAATTAAAAAAAAAACTATAGACTAACAATTAAAATTAATGGAATAATTAAACACATATCATGCAATACTAGAGTAAAATTGAGAGAAAATAATTAAATTTATTCCTACATATTCAATTACTAATTACAAGGTAAATTGAACAATAACAATTAAAATTCAACAAATTATTCAATTATTATGGCAATACAAACAATAAAATATATTCAATAAATTAAAAAAAAACTATAGACTTTAGGAATGAAAAATGCTTACCTTAATAATGTGTTTATTTCAAGACTTTATCTATATTATAAAAATACACCAAAACAAAAAACATAACAAAAATAACAATAGCTAAAACAAAGAAAAAAAAATCTTGAAGTAAAATGAAGTAGAGGAAACACATATCTTTTAATTTGTTGAAGATTCAAGTAGAGATTACAAGCAAAACAAACAAAAAATTTGAAGGAAATGAGAGGAAAAAAATCGAAAATGAAAGGGGAATAACAAAGTAGATGAAAAAATGAACTGAAGGGGTGGTCGCTGAGATTTATAGCGCAGTTTTACCGACGGACATTAAAAAAATATTATTTTTAATTATTACGTCGGTGATGTTTCAAAAATCTGTCGGTAAATTTTGAATTTCACACCAGAATTTTTAATTACCCTCTATATTTTTTGTAGTCCGTCGGTAATTCCGTCGGCAACTACACGCGGTCAAAGATGCATTTAATGCCCTGCCCTTTGGAATTCGCACCGTCCGTCGGTGATTTTATCGGTAATTGTGAGTTGCCGACAAATGCTGACTGACTGTAGCCGTCTACGAACTCGTCGGTGATTGTGGCATTTCCACCACTCTCTTTGAAATGTCGACGGACGTAATCCGTCCGCCAAGTCATCGGTGATGGTTGTGGCATTTCTAGTGAGGCTATTGTGAAATGCTGACGACTATAATCCGTACACAAAGTCATCGGTGATGCTTGTGGCATTTCCAGTGACGCTACTGTGAAATGCCGATGGGCTATAATTCGTCGGTATGGACGTCGGTGATAGTGCAGTATGCAAGAAAGATTATGTTTGTATTGTCTATTTATCTTCCTGCAAACACTTAAATTACAAATTGTTCATCGCACAAAACAATAACAACAGTACTTAAACAATACAAACTTATAAAATAAATATTTCGTGTTACAAAATATATCATCCATAATATATATTACATGAAAAAAAATGTTATACACATTGCTTCAATTGATAGTTAGTCAGAATTTTCTTCTTCTTCGTCGTCAATTGAATAGTCATCACCTTCATCGCAATCTTCAATATGGATATCATCATCATCATCTTCATCGACATTTGCTTGTTCGTTAGAGCTCAAAACAACATTCAACTCCTCTACGTCAACATTAACAAGACTACCATCGAAAACATGAAAATTTGAATTTTCTTCCAAGTTAATCGAAGGCAACTCGATATGGTTTAACCAACTCACTAAGTTGAAAGACTTTATCTCGCACACTTGTGTCTTCGTTCTCATCCCGAACAACCTCGACACGACCCCCTAAGTTTCATTTTTAAAACGGATAACCAATCAACTCTTGATCGATCCTTTCTAAAGGAAGAGGTGTATGTGTAATAAGCTTGTTGACGTTGCTTTGCGAAAACAAAGACATCGTTTACATTGCGGAGTCTAGCTTTTGAGTTGATTTTGACTAGACAATAGTGAGGATCAAGTCTAATTCCTTTGTCAATCGTGTCATACCAATAGCATTTGAATAAAAACACTCTATTCTGCTCTTTATGATATTGCAGTTCGACAACCTTTTTTAATCTACTATAGTAGTCAACTTCTAACTCACTGTTAGTCGATCCCTTAACACAAATATCATTGTTGTATGTCTTTCTTCCATGCCTGTATTTTTCAGTATGGAACACATATCCATTGACAAAATACCCATTGTAGCACTTAACTTTTCTTTCAGGGCCTAGGCTTAGTGAAGACAATGACTTAGCAGCACTCCTTCCCATTTGATAAACCATGTATGTAATGTACATCAATGAATAGTAAATGAGAATTTCATAATGACATGCATACAATAATTTTGCAAGTGATAATGAGTTTGTGATAGTACTTACATGTGTTCTAAACCACGTGGTAAATTATTCATCTTGTAATTGAAAGATTTGGGATTTGGCCAATTGTGAGTTATTGGACAACAAATATTATCGATGTTGCCTGCAAGTGATAATGAGTTTATGATATTACAATATATAAACAATATATTATTAATAAAGTTTAATTAGTAGTACATATATACCTACTGAATAAAATATCTCAGCTCATCACAGTTAAATAGAAGATAATTGTGTGCTTGTCTGAACTATATTTCTGACAAATATCTTCCCCTTACGACATTTTTAGGTGTGGGTCACCAGGATTGGAGAATGTTGACAAGTTCTCACTGGAAGGCACTTCACCACCATCATCATGCTATGGAACGCGATTGATTCTCGTTTTCAGATGAGGTTCGAAATAGTACGAGATAAATGTTGAGATCTCCTCAATAATATAAGCTGCACATATCAAAGCCTCAACATGCGCCTTGTTCTTAACCTTTTTCTTGATATTGGACAAGTACCTGTATTGAATTAATCAAATATTTTCAATTAAAAAAAACAAAGAAAATACTTTTATATATGAATTACATTGCAACTGTAATATCTAACCGTTCGAATCGGTACATCCATATATACTGGACCGGTCCTCCAACTTTTGCCTCAAACGATAGATGTATGGGGAGATGCTCCATTGAGTTAAAAAATGATGGAGGGAATATCATCTCAAGTTTGCATAGTGTCTCGACAATTTTCGTTTCAAGCCTGTCAATGTGATCAACATTCAACTTGCTGGAGCATATATCTCTAAAGAAAAGACTGATCTACGTGAGTGTATCTCATACCCCTTTGGCAACAAATCACGAAAAGGTAATGGGATGAGTGTTTGCATAAACACGTGGTAGTCATGACTCTTCATTCCATATAATCTGCATTCCTCTATATTAACCAGCCTTGATATGTTCGAGGCATGTCCATCGGGAAAACGCAGACTCTTAAGCCATTTGTAGACTAGTAGTTGTGCGTTTTTCTCTAACACGAAGCTTGCTCTTGGTTTTGCGACCCGTGA
>Ga0307510_10001194_pt1 | contig 28081 bp, 20 predicted proteins | sample 12_EM_MG_FD_207224 | JGI IMG/M metagenome (GOLD analysis project Ga0307510, IMG submission 207224) | Populus trichocarpa ectomycorrhiza microbial communities from riparian zone in the Pacific Northwest, United States - 12_EM | ecosystem: Host-associated > Plants > Roots > Unclassified | place... | reverse complement strand
TTTTATAAAAAGTACTTTTAGTTGAGGTTGGTTTGAAAAAATAGGTGTTTGGTTAAAACTGTGGTTGAAATTGAAGTTGAAGAAAAAGTAGTTTAATGTGTTTGGTTAAGAGTGCTTTTGAAATTGAGGTTATAAAATAATTTTAAAAAATATATATTAATATTAATGGTTTTTAATTTAAATATTGTGGATTTAACTATTCCTATTACATCATGAAATAAATCATATTTTATATATAAAAGAAAATTATTGTTCTATTAAACTATCTACAATTCCATTATGTATAAAATTAATCCGACAAGAACTACAAAATTAGGTAAAATATTATCAGGAATAAAATTAAGATTATAGTATAAGTAAATTTAATTCACCTTAAACTAATTTTTTTTTTTAAAAAAAATTGTTGTTCATGTTCAGTGCGAGTAAAATCAATTAACTACACTGATTTAAAAAATTAAAAAAAAAACTGTTAAGTGAACAGTGGAGGCATGCATCCACTGTTCACTAAACAGTGAAGCACGGTTCCTTGCTTGTAACGCGCAGGAAGCAGCTTCTAGCTGTTTTCTTTTTCCTTGCGTTTCAAACGCAATATTTTATGGGATCCATGTAGAGTAATCAACATTTGTTAATTAATCAAACAGCTTGCAAAATTTGACCGCAGGAAACATGAACACCACCACATAGCCAAACAGGTTCTTAAACTTTCATCGTCATGTAAAGCCCATTTATTTTTAATTTTTATCATGGGGGAGATTGGAAGGTATAAAAATGCATGAATCGCTTTTGGATTTGGTAAGCTCGTAAGCAGTTCTTTGAATTAAAAAAGTTTTGAAGAATTCGAACTCTTTTCTACTCTCAGCCATGCATGATTTTGTAGGCACAAAACATCCAACGTTGTAATTCACTTGTCGGTTTCAGAGATACTTCACTTGGGAGAAATTAATGGTCAGTGACTGAGCATAAGTTTTCAATATTCTAAACACAAACATTTCAGTATTTACTTACTGAAATTTTATTTGCAGTAATCTATTTCTTACAACGTTTACTTGCGATCGCAATGATATGGAAAAAAAAAACTTGGAAAAATAAAAGTAAAACAAGTGTTTGTGCTGTAAATAGCATCACATGGAGCTCCAACTACCAGCACGACACTCAGAGAGCCACAAGTCCATCTTTTCTATGATCTGATGCCTAACCTTTTCAACTGCTTCAGGGGAGCTGCAGTTCCGAGCATTACCTGTTACATAAAATGAATTTGTCGGAAAGTTGAACCAGAAAGCAATTGGCAGCGAATAGGAAGAGCCAAGGATATGTATTCCAGCATAATTTGAAGGAAAGTTATCGGATGTACAGTTTATTGACAACTGTCTAAATTTTTTTATGGTCCATATCGTTGGCTTTTAACAGCTATCAGAAATTCCGAATTGCTTGGGATAATAGCAAGTGCAAACTAACACGTACCTTCAAGGCTCAAAGGAGTCTGTGGACAACCTCTTATATCAGTACAATGACCACAGTTGTGACAAGAGATTAAAAAGGAAGGCACTGAAAAGTTTAAAAGAAGCATTTCAGTGAGCAAGAAAAGGCATTCAAATAAATACATTTCCCAGATGCTTTGACATGTAACATTAAGTGGTGGTTATGCATAACAAGGGTTACTAAGCAATTTGAGTATGAATGACTAATCTAAAAACCAAAAGAGCAGTAATACCAGACATCCAGACACTCCAGACCAGCAAAGATGATTGAAAAAGAAAGACAACAATCACACCAAATTTAGGATCTCAAGGGTGGAAATCCAAATACAATCAGGTTCAAGCAGAAGGATGATGCTGATTGCCACTCAGAAATTTATCAAGCGCTAGCAGATGGCTGCAGAACTGATTAAAAATTATTTCAAGGAGTTTTTGACATTTCTAAAAGTTCCACTTGGAAAAAAATGATTTCCCACCAAAGCAATTGCTCTTTCCCCCATTTTCCAAGATCAAATTCTCAAACAAACAGTTGGAAACTCACTATCCGGGGACGAGGTCTGTTTCGACGCATGGCGCCAGGGATCTTGAGACCCATTTGCAAAAACAATTTTTGAACCTGCAAGATACAAAGTTTATGAACACAGTCAATGGCAATTTTCTTGACAATCAACCCCATCAATGACCTGTAGTTTCTACTTAGCATACTATCCAGTACATATGACCTTTACTTATGGACTAGATACTCGGCGTTTGTGTGAAAACAAGCACTCCATCTCCAAGAGATGAATAATCCTTGTGCAGAGATTCAGTGTAAGAAAATATCAAAAAAGAAAATTAGACATTTTAATCTTTATTTCAAATTTGAAATACTTATGGATAGAAATATGCCTATATTAATAGATTTTCTATCCAAATTAAGCTTTTAAGAATAAAAATAAAGGTGAATTCTGGACCTGAAATATTGGTGCCTCCATAATATATATTCGTTACATCAACTTCAGGATAGATACCCTCTCCAAAGACGTTCTTGCAAAGGTCCAAATGGTATCTGCAACATATACGGCCACCAATCATGTAGAGTGAGGTAACACAGGAAAAAAACATAATAAACTCAACACAAGAAGCATATGGAGAGTCTAAAGACACTTGGAACAACATATTAGTGTATGGAAGATAATTTAAAGCATGCCTTGCGTCGACTTTTGAAGAGCGAATACTATCATTTGAGGGTGCCACTTGAAAATATGCTACTTCAGTGCAAACTTGGAACCACCACAATCGATCACCAGTATGTTTATTAAGAGAAGTGTCTTTCAAATACTTCTGATTATATGTCTGAACGCTGGAGCCAAAAGTTCCAAGATAATACTCTTTAACATATTTTGCATATGCCTCCTGCATTATTTTTGTCAATATAAAACTTCCATTAGAAACATATTAAACCATTTGGTCTCAACAGCATCATGATTAGAATTAAATTATTATCCATTCTAAGAAAATAAGGAAATAAATTATTATCACACTGAACATAGAAGGTAGAGAAAACATTATAATAATAGTTATAGTAACAAAAAAAAGCAGCATATGAACAAAAATTTCCCACCGCCTAAGGCAGCAGGAATTCATCCAAAGTGATACATGGGAGTTAGGCATGCTGCCACTTGTGGAATCATTAACAATTTAGTCAAAATTTAGGTTGCCATGATTAAAAAAAAAGAAGAAGAGGGTGTTGCAATGGAAGGGGGGGGGGGGGGGGGGAGCCATGATATTTTACAGCTTTAATTATTTGCGTGACAATTAATATTTCTCACATTTTGGCAGCATGTTAGAGGAATTACTGTTGCTTGGTCAATAGGATAAATTTTATTTTTCTAGCAATAGTACTTTGTCATAACCTGATGTTAGAGTCAAGCAATCCCCATAACAATAACAAGATATGTCTAATGTCACCACACCCCTTTACCACAGCAGCCAATGGACAGGGAGTCTTGAAAACATTTTCAGCAGGGGTAGCATCGTAGTTCCTACAAGAATGGTCCAATAATTTTGTTATGTTATTGGAATCGACATGAAGGGAGATACTTGGTGTTTGGGTAGAATTGATTGGAAATTATCAATGGCAAATAGTTAAAACTCCATAGACAAAGAAGTGTGATGAGCAATCTGCTGGACTTAAAACCAATCAGTCTCACCATCGCCATAGCATGGTCAATTAAATTACTCAAACTGCATGGTCTAATTTGCCATTTAGTTACTGAATAGGACCTATAATATCAAAAGAATTTCTGAACAACAAAATGCAATCATCATTTCAAAGTTTAGTCTTGTCATTTCCAGGTACCAAGATTGATAAAGTTCTCAACTTCTATGTACTAAGAAAAAGCAAATATCCAACAAAGCTATGGCTGAAAACTAGAAAGGTCATCAGTGAACAAGCAAGGAGTAACAGGCTTTGACCACTGAGGGTACCAATTACTCTATCCTAAACTGGTATATTCTTTATTTCAATTAAAATAATGGCTCCATACATGTATATGTGAAGATAGATTTCAAGAAAACAACTGGATCTTACCACCAAATCATCTCCATTGTTCTTTGCTTTAACAAGAGTGGAGCATACTATATCCGGATTCCCGTATTGAAACTGAGAAAGTACAATGCAGATGTCATTATAAAAAAAAACAACTACCACCAAGCCCCAATCCAAACTAGTTGGGATTGGCACAAAGTAGATGCTATTAATATGGAAATTAGTATGAGTCAGCAAAACTAAAAAGGAAATCACACACACTGCTATAACAGCTGCATCTGCCAGAAAATACAGGAAGTCACCATCAATCTCCAGCTGCAAATACAGGTAAAATGTGAACATTCAAAATGATAAATGTAAACAGAGCCTCATAAATTATGTAGTTCATCTCATTGTTCCAGATTTTCACATAATGAATTATTATATGGATAGATACAATAAACCTCAGCTGCATCAAACAATGCCTTCACTGCTTGTTTATTTGACGCAAGCCTTTCTTCGACAAGTTGAGTAGTTTCTTGCAGTGTAGCTTTACATTCAGCACCAGCTGACTCACCAATCTAAATAAAATTGACAGGGACAAGAAAGGCCTTTAATCAAAGATCTCACCAGGACAAAATTCTCAAAATGAGGAAACATATCCAAACAGAAAGAATTAAAACTCAACGATAATGCTTGAGATAATTAATTTATTACCAAGATTGTTTTACTAAAAGATATGGCAGTGCATGATTGGTGATTCATTAGTTAATACATTTTATAATTATCATTGCATCAATAAATTTGATAAGATTCACATCCCATGAAATGAAAACCTTTCCTTGTAACAGATTCCACATCACTTAGTAAAAAAGGTTTTGTACAAAATTTAAGTACCCCTAGCACTATCCAAAACTCCACACACTGCAGAGAATCAAACTAAAAGCACAAGCATGGATTAGGACATGTTTACAGGATTACAATCAACATTGCGTTTACCTGCTGATCAAATTCGGTGAAGTTGTGAATAGCAAGAACAACTGCAGAACTTGCAAGACTCCCGCATGTTAAATGTGGAAACTTAAGACGAAACCATGCACTGAGTGCTCCAGCATATGAACCACCAAAAACAAACCAAGGATTTTCAACACTTGTTCTATTGAGCTTCAGGTTTAATGATTCCTGCATATGAATAGTACTATCACTGTGCACCTCAAAGAATCAGAAAATAATAATACCAACTTCAAACTTCAACGCATATGAAGAGCCATTATGACAACTACTGGGACAGATTTAACCTACAAATACAGGAAAGTGTTTCCCTGTTATATACAAGGAAATTTCCATCAGAAAGAAATAGTATTATTTCTCTACATTTCAGGCTTTTGCTTCAACATACTTCCAAACAACTTCATATAGACATGACAATACCAGATTCATGTATCCAGACACATGCATATTTATATTTTTTTTACATGTGGGTTTGTCTGCATGCTTGCTATTGTGTATTGTTAAAAAGAGAATTTGAAAGATAACTTAAGGCTATCAATATCTAGAACAGAATGCAGCATTGCATATTACATTTTGATCACAGTGTAAGGAAAACACAGGACTAGATAAATCCCACAACTAGGACTCTGTACTTTTTCTTAGCATTGGATTGACAGTTATCAAAGGAAAATGAGGCATCTCAAACGGTTGAACTCAATACAGGTTTCATTCACCAATAACTAAAATTTGATGTGAAGAAAATGTTGAGGACATTGCTCGACAACTTGCCTGATAATACTGACGGAAAACAGCCAAGTCGAATAGCGCCTGTTTAGACGAAAGAAATCTCAAATTCTCTGTTGTTGTTGATTTAAAAGGCAAACTTCTCCCATAGTAACGATGCTCAAGTGAAACCACAGCTGCTCCAAACTTCTTTGCCAAAACCTATAAAAGGTAACAAGGTCTAGTTTAAGTTTTCATGACTTAGTATACCAAGAACACTACAAGTTGAGTTTTCAAACCAAATCTTATCATGGTGAGAACATCGACAAACACCCATAATTTTTTCTTCATTTATTTTGCAATGAACTTTAAAAATTGCCTATAAACACAATCAAGCACTGACAACCAAAACATCCTTTAATGCTACTTAAGAACTACTATAAACTTACACTGATGTAGTCATTGACTATCCCGTTACAAGAAGACTCCCCACAAATTTCCAAAAATATGGGACCATCAGAAATCCTGAAGTAGTCAAGAAACTCGTAGTATCTTTGCGGAAACTTATGATGGTCCTGCAAATACCAAACCAAACCTAACACTCAATGCCAATCCTTCAAAACCCATTTCATATTCTTCAAAACCACACAGAATTTTATCCAAAACTTCAACTTTAATTGAACAAAATCATCAATCACACACTAACATCACTTCAACTAATTCTTACAATTCCACACCATGAATCATTTAATCACGTATTAACATCACTAGACTATTAATTAGTTTACACATTCATCAATTATAAGAACCCAATTATCACATTTTCTTAAGTAAACTTAGATTATGAAAATATGGCAACAACGATCAAACTTGAAATATTCAATAAAGAAAGGAACTTTTTAACAATAAACAAGAAGCCCAGTTTCTATTTCAGCCGAAACAACAAAATCAAAAGAAAACAAGAGAGAGAGGAAATACGAATGGAGAAAAGTGATCAAGGGTCTGATTGAACCAGAGTTCTTGAGTGGTCAAGTAATTCTTGCTGTTGCTGCTTTCAGACAAGCTGTGAACCTGCGTTCTAAGAGCGAGAGAGGCATAAGGTGCTGTTGACAAGAGCAGCAAAGAAATAAACACTAGCTTCATCGTCGTCATTGCTTCCTGTTGTTGGTGTTGTTTCTTTGAAACATGGAGAATATTTAAGGCTTGGTTTGTTATCGTTAATGTTCATCAAGACCGGTGGTGTTTGTCATTGGTTTCTAATTATATAGATTTTTTTTTAGTTTTAAATTAAACTTTTATATATATATTTTTATATGTTTTAAAATACTTTATTAAAAATAAATTTTAAAAAATAAAAATTATATTTTATTTTAATATATTTCTAAATAAAAAATATTTTAAAAACATTTATTATACTCTAAACATGTACTTTATATTCTACTTTATTTATAATAATCATATCAATCAATTTATAAATTTAATAAATCAAAATAAATTAATGAATCCACAAGAACAACCTAAATTAAACCCAAAATAATATTGTTAAAAAGTAAAACAAGATCTTTCTGAATAAAAGAACTAAAATAATATTATTATAAACAAAAATAATTAAAGCAAAAATACTTAGAGTCGATTAGCTAAATCTTATCTAGGTTTAATCAAGCTAAATTTTATCTAGGTTTGATCAGGTTAATTAAATTATTAATATTTAATTTTTTAATTCAAACTTAAATGGATCAATCTTCAAATTGATTTAAAATCAAATATAATCTGAGTCAGGTAATAAATAATTTAAATATAATCTGAGTCAGGTAACAAATAATCTAATTGATTTTTCTATTATTAATCATAGTTATAAAATTAGCTTAGAGATCGATTTCAAACAAGATTTTGTGTTGGATGAACTCGGGTTAAATTAATTTTTAATTTTTAAAAAATAACAACATTGTTTTGATAAAAAAAAATTTAAATGCCAATGGGTTTTACCAAAGTTATTACCTTAGGTCTGAAGACTTGCTTTATTAACTTCAGACTTGCTTTAATTATGTTAATGGTAGCTTTTTGTATATTAAATGGGTTGTAGAAAGAAAATGGTTTTTCCATGATTAATGAATTCTTTTCATTAAAACCATGGTTAATAAACTGATTATTGTTCTTCAACACATACACAGAAGACAGGAGGTGTCCAAGTTGCGTTCACAGAAAAATGGGAAATGCCACTGGTCTTGAAATCCAGCGAGCTTAGATCCATGGCCCATGCATGCAAATGTAACGATTCTATCGATTTGCGTTGGAAGCGTTGTGACATGTATCAGAAGTCTGCTTTCAAAAACAACGTTCGCCATCCGAAATCAAGACAAAGAACAGCTGGAAACTTGCTCTTGCAGTAATCTGAAATAGTATACCGAATTCTCTAGACTCCAAAGAAATTTCTTACAATGCCACTTCTGCGAATATCAGACACTTGGAAATAAGGGATGCATGGGAAGAAAAATATCTCGAACACAACCACAAAGCAACCAATTGCACTTGATTCTATACCTTTTCTTTGCAATTGAAGATGTGGATACTGTCCACTGCTAGTCTAAACAACTAAGCTACATTATTGGTGAAAACACATTCCCCAAGCCTTAGAAGCACATCATCCATGTCGAAAGAAAAACAGGGGAGAAGAACATGAAATATTGACACATGACATGCTAACTACGTACTACGTAAGAGAAGCATAGAAGAAACCCTGCTCCTGTCCAGCTCTCTGAGGGCATAGGAACCGTGCTTTCAGCTTTGCGATCGCTCCATTAACATAATAATGTCACAGTTCCTGTAAAGAGGTTATGAAAACTCAGGTAGAAGTCTTGGAGAATAGAACACATTATTAGGTAACGTCATATTCTTAAGCCAAAAATTGTCAGGTTAATTAGTGCAACTAAACAAGGTGGTGTTGTTAGAATGCTAAGAAGCTGATTGTGATAATTTCGTGAGCAATACTTAACAACCATTCCATTCGATGGAAAATGTGCTCTTATCCCTAATATATTATATAGAGTACAGGATGAAATTCAGGCACACGGATGAGAAAATACAGTAACCTGATTATTAGAAGCTTGTTCGTGATCAGTTCGTTGAGGCTTCATATTCAAATCAATCATCTTTTTATCCACTTTGTCATGTCCATCAGAATTAGAGAGTGACATTGGAGCTGGAGAAACCTGGCGATTCTGTCGCTTCTCTTCTGCTGTTGCCTTTGGTGGCTGATTCTGTCCTTTCCTTGTCTCCCCTGGATGCATAGGTTGCGAATGTAGGTCATCAGGCTGAGGTTTATCCCCTGGAAACTATTGAGCAACCAAAAAAGTTCAAATTTTAGAGGAATTTCACATAGCAGGAAGAGAATTGTTGGAATTTTCCACAGGTACCAATAACAAACCTCAACTCTTTGTCTCAACAAAAGATATCTCCCATGTGTCCTTTTACCTCCAACATGAACAGTCATATCACATTGCAAGCAAAGGGAACTTCCATCTGTCTCACAATAAAAGAAAGCTGCATGTATGCATGTTTCGAAGCAGAGAACATAAGCACAAAGTTCAAAACCTCTCCAAAATACCAAATTAGTGAGTGATTCAGCCTACAAGAAGAGGAGAATAAATGAAAAAGAACCTGCTTACCAGGTGCATTTTCACATATGTCACAGCGTGGAACGTCACTGGGATTTGCCAGACCCACTCGCACATGCCTGCTAGCAAGTTTGTTGCACATATGAACCTGCCAATCCAATTAACAGATTAAAGCTTCAATAGTAGATGTTCACCAACAATCTTGACGAATGTCAAATTCCAAAAGCCTCTATACGAGTTGGGGAAGTAACACTGTCAAGTTCAAATTTCAACTCTAGGGGAAGCTTTATACACTTCTTAGCTAACTTAGTAACAACAGTGTCAGGATCAAAAAATTCCTATCTGTAGGCACTTACAATCACAAGGCATAAATCACACTTCTTGAAATCCTATCTTTTCACACTTCTTTTAATGGGCTTAAGTGAAATTGAAGCTCTCCATATCAAAAGCAAGACAAAAAATAATCAATTGACCCAACAAATAGAACACCCCCAAAACCTACTACGAGTCTAGAAAGATAAATGACTTTCATGCTTCAATATCAAGATTAAAACCATTGCAGTCACAATAAAGAAGAGTTAAAAAGCAAGTCAAGCATGTATACCTTCTCATCGCAGGCAAGGCAAAGTGCAGCCTCATCAGCAGCACAGAAGACAATAGCAGCAGCACTCTCACAGGCGTCGCAAAGGGTACGCATAATTTTCTCTCACTCTCATTTCTCCAAAATCAAGCAACAAGAAAAAGGATTCAAGTACAGTTTCCTTTAATAAAGATATCAAACATCGCAACAAGGCACAGCTTCACTAAATCTACGTGCAAAATGATGGAATATTTGATTTTTATGTTGTCTATCAAACGTTAATGTTTTAGTTGCTGGTTGTTATAGAAAGAGAGGGACATAAACTGGGGATAAAGAGGGGCCTGGGGAGATTCTAACAAGAGATGATACATGTGGTTTTAATAAGTGCACACCTAAAGAAATGGAGGGTTTTCTCTTTTTTCTTAGTTTATGTTTTGTCAAACTTTGTTTCAGTCTCTGTGGCCACAAACTTCACAGGCAGTGGGGTATTTTTTTGAGGATGATAGTGCCTCTCAGTTTATTCTTGCCCACCAGTTTGATATCTAACATGGGGTCCATCTCTTTAAGTAGTTTTTGTTTTTCTTTGAAACCTAGCCGTTCATAAGGCAACGACATCTCCTATCAAAATCTTGTACCTAATAGGTTCTGTAGATTCCGTCGTTCGTTAGGTGGTTCTAGATTTTCAGTAGCCTAAAAATTAAAAGTTTAGGGATGTGATGAAGTCAGGGAAGAACTTCAATGGATTTCCTAGGCTTTGACGGTGAACATTGGACTGGGGTGATCTGGAGTGGGTTGGTATTGCGTGCAAATTGAATTTTTTTTTTAATATATTTTTAATATTAACATTTTAAAATCATTTAAAAAATAATAATTTGATGTTTTTTTTTAATGTGAAAAGCAATTTCATGCAACAAGGAGCTCTGTCTAGCTCTACAAACAGAATCCAATACAGAACAGATTGCAGGAATTTTCATTGAAAATACTTTTGATTACAACATATATATGCACTTCCAAATGCAAAAGCCACATCTTGGCTCGGTTTTTTCACAGACAGATTACATCTTGTTCAATCTCACAGTTTTAATTATTACACATTAAGTACCAAATAACCAAAATACTCACTCATCATCACCCAAGACACTAGACCCTTTAACATTCAGGACCTACAATAAAATACATTTGCAACAGAAGAATAATATTTTTAAACAGACAAAAACCAGTTGAACTTGTGATCAGTGATCACTCCTTTTGCAACTCAAAATGAGATGTTCATCATATCCATGCTCAAGCTCTCCATCATCACATTCTCCATGAATCCACAGTTAATTGGTGTTGCTTTCTTGAAACTTCCCGTTCTTGGCTTGAATGGGCAGGATGACAGAGGAAGGATTGGGATGTTGTCACAGTTGCAGATTTCAACCATGTACCCATCTGGGTCATGAAAGAACACCTGATCCACCTTGATCCCATCTTCTTCCACCACTGCTGTCACATACCTCATTCCCATTTCTTGCAGCTTCCTCTTAACAAGGCCAACATCAGTACACTATTGAAAACAAAACACTATCATTAGTACCACCACCATTATGATTGCACAATTTGTGTTCTTAAGTTTTGAATTCACAAATCTTACTTGGAAGGACATATGATTATCCTTGGGATTAATCGGACGCGGTTCGACGATGCTGTCAAACTCATCAATTGATGGGTTCTCAATCAAATGTATGCCAATGCCATAATTGTACAACCTGCATTGAATCAGACAAGCCAGTCAGTTCTTTTTAAACGAAGTTGTGAAGGTATATTTAATGCCTAAAAATGTAGAGTGAGTAAATAAACTAACCAAGCTCCGTTGAAATTGAAAGAAGAGGGGCGTTTGATGTGAACAAAGCCCAAAACATGCTCATAAAACCTTGCTGAAGCCCACACTGATCTGCACAACAATGATACATGATTCAGTGAGAGGAGGGGAAGTGCCTCGTGGCTGCTTGCTTCCTCAATCTCAATTGTCATCTCTGCCTTTGTTTTTTATTGCTCTTAACTTGCTTACTCAAGCTTCGTTACTCTCTTTGTATGCATGAACACATAACCAGCAAAGCTCCTTTTATAAAGCAACATTGTGGAGATATCTATTTACTTTGAATTCAGATTTACGCTGGATTGTTCTGTCCTTGATGGGGGAGGAACTTTCCTGGCAGATTCTCCCCAATCAACATTCAGACCAGCACCATGCGGTGATAATCTAGCCACCATGACAACTAAATATGGCGTAAACTGTAATCCTTATTAGTTACTCAATTAAACAAAATGGAAACACCTTAGAGGTTGCTCAACTTAACATGTATGCTAGCGAATTTGAGCCAACGCCATTCACTGTCATTGCTTATGCAAATATGATTTATGTGCTCTCGTTGGCCGCAGTACCAAACGGATCCCTCAACTTGGAATTCGATTATACCAATATCTCATGTCGGTTATTAGTATTTTATTTCCTTTCAACAAAATTATTCAACTGGTATGCTATTTGCTGGCTAATTGTCATTCAGAACTCAACTTGGATTTCCTACAACAAAATTCATGCCAGTTACATGCTAGATATTTTGGGATTACTATCCTCCAACAGAAGTGATTATTGAAAGCAATGGCCAAGCTCTTTATGTATACTGGGTAAGTTCGTTTCAAATCATAGGGTATCTTATTGGCTTCGGAGCAGTAGGGATTGAAATTGATACCTCAATGAATATGGGGACCAATTACAATACCGTATGATGCTTTTTTTCTGATCAGTGATAACCAATATACCATCCATTTTTGTGAGGTGACTATGGCTTTTACTCTGCTGTTTAAAGGGTGAAAATTTGAATAAGGCTTTAAACAAGGCGATCCCTCGTTCAGGACTCTCCTTTTTGGAAGCTGGAATATTAACTTTGGCTTACTTGATGTTCTTTACGCAAGGTGAGCAAGAGATAGGTAAAAAGAGAGTGGCAAATGGTATGGTAATCAAGAGCCAAATGTGCTCTTGAGGAGCTTCTTTCTCCATGAAGCGATGACTTGAGGATGGAACAATGCTTGAGCCCTTCAAACCTTGTCGGGACCGAAACTACTAGCTTCCAAAAACTTGAAATTTCTTTGATGTTTCCTCTCACCAAATTACCTTGTCATTTTTAACATTCGGTGCAAAAAATCCATCACGCAACTGGAAAGGGCGGTGACATTGGAGGCTAGTAGCTATACTCCACAAACATTTGGCATGATTTCCTCATTCAAATGGAGGCTAGCTCCTTATAGCAGACGATTTCAGTGTTACTGAATGGTAGATATAGTGAACTAGCTAAATATCTTGGAGATTTTTTTGTTGGGTGAGCTATATTTCTGCCCTTTGTAGATTTACTAATGTTCTACTTTTACCCTCATGGATTAAAATCTCTCAATCTTACCCCACTAATTCCAATTCAGAAGCAACATAATTGGAGGAAGGCTCTTCGTTTAAGCCCAACTATTTGCTTCATAGACAGAGCCAGCCAACTTGGCCTTACCACCACAATCCATAAATTGGGAATGTCACACACCAGTAAAGCTTTCTCAAAATCACAATCCTAACAAAGTTCTGCAGATAGAATTAATCATATCCAAAGAAACACAAGGATCTGAGCCCATTATTGAACACTGCTTTAAGTAATACCAGAACAAGTAGTTTTAAGAGCATGGATCCAGCTAAACTAAATAAAAAATGGAATAAGAGACAGCACATGATCAGTTAGTACACTGGAAAATCCATTGACAAATAACTGTAGCCAGAGCAAACTAAGCTACCTTCCAATGCTGACGCTTTCACTATAAGTTCACATCTCAAAGCTTGGACAGGGAACAGATTTGTTTCAAATAACCAGATCAGATTACAAAGCTCTTGTGGTACTTAAAATGTTTTGAATAACATGTAACAGAAACTCAAAATAGTGAATAACAGGATCTCATATTGGCTAGGAATAGAGAGCTTGGAAATAAAACCAATTTAAACATAACAATTAGCTTGCATAACACCAAAAGAAGAAGAAGAAAGGGTCAGAGCAGTCCTGCTGATAAAGCCATCAAGATATTTCGAATAATCATCTGCTTCTGGAAGAAATTGAAGAAATTCTTGGGAATCCTACAAGATCCATTCGTTCTTTTTTCTCTGACAGATGGTCAGAACTTCATCCATGTTCGAATCCTACTGAGAGAAAATTTGATGCTTCCCTGACTTGCAAATTGAATTCAAGCAAACAAAATAGGATGCAGAATTCAACATAACGCCAAAGATGGTTCTTGAGAAAGAACTGGCTCCGTTAAAACTTAATCAACAAAAAAGAACGAAAACAACATGATCACTATCTTTGCTAGTTGCTCTTCAAGATCTTACTCACGAGAACAGAATTATAGATTAACACATACCCTTATGACAGAATGGTTAGGAGAAAATCATTAAACTGAAATGGCATAACATAATATAAGTTTTTCTACCATAGATAAATACCCTCTTGACAAACATAATACATCATTGACAGTACTGAGATTTTCAGCCAAAGTACCATGCAATATAAGCAACTCGATTTCCACCCTAGCATGTATAGAAGCGAGATCTTGTAGTTCACCTTCCCAAATTCTGCCTCTTAAAAATTGACCCCCACATCCGAATCTAATCATTCCAAGCCAAATAAACAGTGGGACTAACCCACTGGTTGACGACCAAGGTTGAAGATTCTGTACCTCACATTTTCAGCGCAGAAGGAGAAGGCTGCGGTGTTTGAGTGACTGTCACAGGTACTTAAGTTGTCGTAGTCCAACTTGAATGTGCACAGGCGAGAAAAATACCTGAAGTTTGAGTTTTCACGAAGTGCTCAACGTCGCGCGAAGGTGAAAATCAGGCAAAATGTGTTGCTTTTCTCATCCAAAAGAGACGTGTATGAAATGGTGAAGTCATCATCAAGAGGCAATCCACGCATAGCCTCATCCAATCCATGGACAATACATTTTAAGTCTTCTATGGACCATTCTATCTTGGAATTGAGATCGAACAAACAAACGGCAAGACCCTCGATAAAAGGATGAACATCAATACACTCACCATCCAGAAAGGGACTAGCTACGTTGTGGGAACCAAGGTCAATTCGAACAATTTTGAAAAATGCAATCATGCTCTGTTTGAATTCTGGTACTTTTTCCTCATCTTGTTCAGCCTGATTTTGTGGAAGTCACCAGTGTCAGTCCAGTCACAACACCAGTCCAAGATTGCAATCATGGAAAGCCCAATTAATTCGTGAAGTGTTCAGGACTTCATCACGATCCATAGATAGTCTGAGCATAATGCCGGTGTCAAGCCGATTTTGAATTATATCAGGTGTTGGATGAGGACATGCATGCTATTCCCTCTTCCTGAGGTTGAAACAATACAATTCCGTATGTTCAATATCACCATTGCAGACATCCAACATAGAGACTGTCACCAAAAAGCGTCGATGATTCATTTAAGGCCCCAGATGAGATACCCGAAACCTCAAATTTTCTTCTTCCCTCCTATAATCAAAATTTATTCTTTATATATATATCCCTTCTCTATAGAACTCTCCTTCATTGCATCCCTTGTTTCTTTCGTGCGGCAGCCTACTTATAACTACATGACAGCAAGAGAGTCCGTGCCATAAAATCTTCAAGAGCACAGATTTTATTTTATTTTCCTTTTTGGATGAGGATACAAACTAGATTGCATTCATTGGTGGGCTTAGAAATTTTACAACCATGTCATGCACCAGGCAGGAACAGAATGGGCGAAGCTCGAGGACATATCCACAAATTGCAAACCATAATGTTGGTGTCCATGCTCGAACTAGAGGGAATAGACACAATGGAAGGTAAGTGGACGTAAGGAGGGGATCACATCTCAGCAACAAATATTCGGCACAGGAGTAGGTTAATATAACACAGAAAAGTCTCTCCCGGTACAGGTTTCTTTACTTAATTATGCTACAAAGTGTATAAGCTACACCGAGCCCAAAAACCTGCAAAATACATGTCTTATTCATAAGGTAGAATGCACTTAAAACAACTGCTAATGGGGCTGAAAAAAAGAAAGAAAGAACCTAATTTCCAGCCCTGACTTATAGGTATCTTTCTACGTAAATCCATGTTGATTTGGGACCTCCCTTCGTGGGCAGTGAAAGGGATATCATCCGATGGAACCTAGGCCTTCTTCCTTTAAAATGGAAACGAGTTGGCTAGCATTTTATTCACCATGCTTATCTAGAGAAGAATTAGAAGATTACATGGTGATAATGTGCAACCATAATTGATGTACATGCAGGCTTTGAATTTGAATTTTTTTTTTAATCTTTCATATATAATATTTTAGAAAGAATATTTAAGGACAATTGATAATGTAAATTGCGCTTAGCAATACTTGTCATGTTATCTAACCTTTTTTTTTTTTTAATGTACTTGTATGGTTATTTTCAGACATAAACTGGCCTGCTTACCTGGCACTTTCTTTGCATGTGCAAATCTATGGCTACCTGTTCCACTTCCCAGGTGGTTGCCAGTTAAAGATGGCTCCATTAAACAAATTGATTGCCCACGAATCTGCATCATGTTTCATGTCTGTTTCTGGGCTCGTATACCCTACTGATCATGATAACTCTTCAAGGCTTTCTTATTTGTGCGGTGCACCAGAAAAATAATCAATGTTTCGAAGTTGATTTTATTTAAAAATATATTAAAATAATATTTTAATATGTTTTTTAAAAATTATTTTTAATATTAATATCAAAACAATCTCGTTGAAACATACCAAACAGGATTAAGGCTAATACTTAATAAGCATCGTCATAAGCCAAACACAGTACTAAACATTCATCTAACTTTGGCAATCTATGATAAATAACTATCTACTTTGAAAAAGAAAAGGAAAAGAAAACAAAGCTTCATATCCATCGAATTGTCCCAAGGCATAGATTCATACGCGGGTCCTAGAAAGCTAAAGACTGCTACAGAGGCTATGCCAAGCAGATAGGCCAAACAGCAGCCCATTTGGTATGCGCCTAATGTTCTCAAGAATCACCTGTTCTGTTTCCAGTCTTCCCCTTGAGTTGGACTCACCTCGTCGGGCAAGTAAGATGGCTATGCCATTCACATAGCAAAGATTCAAAAATACTGAGACCTACTTAATTTGTGCATGATTCAGAGAGGGATCCAATTATGACGTAGTGTACGTGGATGCATTTATGAATCAAATAGATAAAATAAATTGCATGGAGAAAACCGAACGTCTCAAATATGCATTTTAATTAAAAAATATTTATAATTTTAGTTTCAATTCAAATTTAATCTGAGATTTTATATGTTTATTTTTATAAAGTGATTTTCGCGTTCTAAAAATGCTTTTAAATTATAATCAAAACACCATGCTTTTACAGTTTTAATTTTTTTAGTTAATTTTAAAATTTAATTATTTTTTTCATTTAGTCGTGGATTCTTTAGGTTAAATCAGAGTTTTTTTTAAATTATGATCAAATAAGTGTTATTTTTTCTCAAATTATAAAATTTTTAAAAAATATCAGAGTTTTTTCCACCCATTTCTCTCTATACTATTTCTCTATAGTCTAAAACTATAATATTAAAATCTAATAACCCTAATTTCTATCTACATACTCGGTCAGTCACGTCAAATTATTCGTTGATCACTCATTTCAATCTTTTTTATTAATAATGGACCTTGAGATGACCACTGTAAATTAGACACAGAAATATATCTACCACAAAGTTCAAGTTAGTTGGATTTTCAATTATGAGGCATGATCGATCACACACCTAGCATAGGACCATATCAATCATCATCTTGAAAAATATTGAATTAAGTGCTTGAATTTTTAAGGAATAGGGGAATTTATGGCGAGATGGACAGTTTGGTTGCTAGTTGCTACCACAAGTCATCATGGAAAAGTCCCTCGATCTCATGTGCTCCAGGCTATGCTTAATTAATCCGTCGGTTCTCTCGTATGCATGGATTTATACCTTCCTTTTCCTTTAGAAATTCGTCTAAAAGCTCCCTTTCTTGACCCTTTTCACATGGTGTGAGAGCTAGAGACCAGGCACCTTTCTCTAGATTAATAAAAAAATATTATTATTAATTGATAGAATTATGTGGAACTCACTCTACATATAGTATACAGATCTTTATGATGTTTTCTTTATGATAATTGTCTGTAAAGTCAAAATTCAAAGCAACATTAAATATTCTTCCTCTTGTTCCTTGCTCGAGGGAGAAAATGATTTTGAAATACACCTTATATAGTATTCTACTGATATTAATTTATGCTCATACATATGAGACGAAGAGTTAATTATAATCACATGATTTATGAGCAAGACCTTCCTCTCTTTTTTTATTATAGACAAGCTGGTCTATAATAAAAAAAAAAAAAATAATCACTAGGAAAAGCATCATATTAAAACATAATATAAATTATATCATGGGACATTATCTAAAAACTTAAGTTATTAGGTTGAGATGGTTATTTGATATGATATCAGAGCCTTGATGATCAAGCGGTCACGAATTTGAATCTCACCATCCCCATTTATTAATTTGATAAAAATTAAGCACAAGGTAATGTGGACATGTATAAGTTTCAAGTCCAAATGACTTTCACTTGAGGGGATGTGTTAGAGAATAATATAAATTATATCCTAGAACCTCATCTAAAAACTTAAGTTATTCGATAGAGATGATTCTTTGACATACATGGAGATATATAGCACCAATTTGCAAAATGGCAATAATAAATTATATTTAAAAAAAACACACACAAGAAATTCTATATATAAATTTCCCCTATTTATGTAATTAGTAGCACTTATTAATTAAAAATTAATGAAAATTGAGAGGCTGAATTTCAACACCCTCTCTCGCAATAAATCCAAAAAAGAAAAGGAAAAATGGAAGACTTCACATGGAATTCATGCATTTTCAAATGAAGTTCAATTTGTATTTTTACGTTGTCTGCCTACCTGTTTTTTTTTCTCAAACAATATTTCTAGTTATTTTGGTAGACGGAGAATACTGAATTGTTATTTATAGCGGATTCTTTTTTCAAATGGCAAAATCTAAGTATAATATTAAAGGAGGAGGTATAATTGTTGAGTTCTATAATATAATTATATTTTTGAAAATGTTAGAAATTTTTATAGCTTTAATTTTATTTCATTTTTGTATTTTGAATTGTTTTGTTTTGATGTGCTAACGTTAAAAATAAATTTTAAAAAATAAAAAATATATATTATTTTAATGTATTTTCAAGTAAAAAGTATTTTTAAAAATAATTTCAACAACATTCATAAATAATGAGGTAAATTATAGTGATGTATTATAAAATAATAATTGGGTGAGATTTCTGGAAAAGAAAGAAGAATAGCAAAGCAAATAATATATATATGAGTAGCCCCACAGTCACAGATTGGTTTTTATAATTTTGCTTTTCTTTATCAAAAGTTGTTTCGTGGACATTTTTCCAGACACATGCAAGCAAGGGTCGACGAATATGAAGCAATTTTCTTCTCTCTCAACACATGGGGTGTTACGCTATCTCATTTCTTTTAGTCAAAATAGTCCCCACTTTCCTGCTTTTGCAGCTTTTTCTTTGTCTCACTGTGGAACGCAAGAAATTCAATGCTGACTGATACAGCTAGAGGACTGCAAGCATGTTTGTGGGTCGAGTTCTTTGTAACCAAACCTCATAACAATGGAAATTGAAAAATTAATACTCTTTCAATATATTTCTTAATGGAATGGTCCCTCCCCTGATCTCTTGGATCCAAGCCTGTTTCAAATGAAAATATAATTGTTGAAATGCTTTTCATTAGAAAAGAAACATGATCTATTTTAACTCAAAATCATTGATGTATTGACATCCAAACATCTACAGAACAAACAAGATTATATCACAAAACTGATTCATTCTCATGATTATATCCTGATATTACCTCAATTATTCTTAACATAATGACATGATCTTTGATACTAACGAACTAACAACCTAAATGCATGAAATGCCTATCCATGTCAACATAACTACACAATCTGAAAAGTATCTGTCTTAACTATTTTCAAAAGCAATGCTTTATCATTGACGTACTATTTTTTTATCATTGGGACGGTGGAATTAAGTTCTTTATATATATACACAGTAGATAATCTATTTCAATATTGACCTAATTTTGGAAAACAAGTAGAACGGATAGCTTTTTCACACACTTTTACCTCAACAAAAACATAACATACTAAGGTGATAGTCTCGAGATAAGAAAAAAAGAAGAAGATGAAATTAGTTAGAATATCGGATATATATAGCGACAGATTTATCTTCGTTTCTCTGTTGGATGGTATTCGGTATGTTAAGCGGTTTTCATCCTCTCATCTGGGATTTGAATTCAAAGAAAAAGTGTGAGAAAGATCCAGCCAATAAGAAGCTTCTTGTCTCATAAAAGCTTATCAAACAATATACGTATTCAAACCATTTCATTTCAGACCTGTAAGAGAAAGATATATATATAAAAATGAAAAGTAGAAGAGTTGTCAGATGGAGTGATAGGCAATAACTAATCACCTAATTAAGGCTTAATAACTAAGCAAATTAGGTAAAACATCCTAAGATGTCTGAATTAGTCATGTTAACAGATCAAAATTAATTAGGAGTTTGGTGTGTTTTTTTTTTTTTAGCGCGGTAGTTTTAAATCAAAGGCTAATAATAAAATCCAACAGAGCGACTTATGAAAGCAACTAACCACCCCAGTTAGACTCCATAACCACCACTCAAAAAATCCATTCATTTGCCTTCAAAGATCTGGCATTTAAGGCCACAAATATAGCCCTTAAAGAGAAAATAAAGCAAAGACACAATCTTTATGTCCTCTTGATCTCTCTCTCTCTCTCTCTGCATTTCCTTCAAAATTCACAAGGTGAGAGAATGTTTAACATTTTGAGATCTTTTTCGTTGTGTTTTGAATTGTTTCAAGCCAATGCAGCAATGAAAAGATTGTTTGATGCAAGGAGTTTGGTTTTTTGGAGTTAAATTCTCGAGTTCTTTTTCAAAGATTCTATCTTTGGTGGGTTTTGGTTGATAAGTTTGGAGTTTTTGATGTTGCAGGGATCAATCTGAGGGTTCAGTGACAATTTATGGAGTCATTGAAGATCCTCAGAAAGCTCAAAAACATTCCTTGAAAGAAAGCTGTAAGTCAATTTATCTTTCTCAATTTCCAAGGTTAAATCCTAAGTTCTCTGTTCCAATGCATTTTGTTTTTATTTTAAAAGGGTATTTTTTGTTTTGTTTTTTAATGAGAATGTTGTGTGATAGAACATGAGAGGAGGCTTTTGACAGACTGTAATAGGGGACCGGAGAAGAAAACTCCAAATATGTTCGTATTTTAATTAGATAAGAAAATATTTGTCTGACTCAAAATGAATAATGTAATAGATGATGAATTGGCTTATGTATTTGACCATGCTTTCTTTGTTAAATGAGAAACATAGGAGATTAAAGAAATGGGATTTCTTTGCTTCAGACAAGGAACTGACCCGAAATGTCGGTGATTTTAGCAATGACCCATGATTAGTTTGTCAGATTTAAGATGATTGTGGCTGTTGAGTTTTGGTGGTGGCCCTTATGTTATCTGGGAGCCATACAAAATTGTTTTATCAAGCAAATTCAAAGCATATGTCATTAACCGAATAAGGAAGGGAATGGTTGTGTGAGAGCTGGAGAGAAGAGAGACAGAATGATTATTTGTGGTCTGTATGAATATGACAATTGGTGATAGATTGACTTCTTTACATATGGTATGATTTTCAGTTTTGTTTAGAGAGAATGGGAGAGATTGGGGTGGCTGACGCGGATGGGCCAATGCAGGGGCTGAGTGGTGGTGGTGGTGAGGAGAAAATTTTGGTTTCAGTTCGGCTGCGGCCTTTGAATGAGAAGGAAATCGGAAAGAATGATGTGTCAGATTGGGAATGCATCAATGATGACACTGTCATATACAGGAATAGCCTTTCAGTGTCGGAGCGGTCCATGTACCCAACAGCTTACAAATTTGGTGAGAAATTGATTATCGCATTTTAAGTTTGATTTGATTTGATTTTCTTGGTAAATTGCATCTGCAGTTCTGTTGTTATCACAGATGATTAATAAGGCTGTCATGGTTGGATATATCTTCATCACATCTGCTGTCATCTATCAATGTGTAAATCACTCTATTCAGCTGTATAAGAAACGTTTTGCTTGAACCTTCTCGTGATTTTGGAAATTGCAATATGGTTTTGTCTCTTTTTATGTGTTCCTATTTCTTAATTCATACAGATCTTAATGCTGACTCTTTCCTGAGTTTTGGCCTTCACCTTTTCTCTTTCGCTTCTACAACAATGGTGTAACGTTGCTGGTTTATATTAATGCATTTGTTTTGCGTGTTCACTGCTGTTGTCTTTAGGAGCATATTTATGGACGTCTACTTTTTGCATCACGGAATGTTTTCAAATATTCATCCCATCCATCTTGTTTCTTTAATTTGTTGGCTCTAGATAGAGTATTTGGGCCTGGTTGCTCGACAAGGCAAGTCTATGGAGAAGGAGCCAAGGAAGTCGCTCTTTCGGTTGTCAGTGGCATAAACTGTGAGCACAACCTCCTTTTTTTCACTTGTTCATTATTTCATTTCTCATTAAATTCATCTTGAACTTCATATTTGTGTTTCTTAACTTTTTTTTTTGGCTTACAATGATGAATTTCTTCAGCAAGTGTATTTGCATATGGACAAACAAGTAGTGGAAAAACCTACACTATGAGTGGAATTACTGAGTACACTGTAGCAGATATATATGACTACGTAGATAAGGTAATGAAAATACTTGATACAGTTTGCTTTCATTACTCTAAATCCAGCATTTATTGTATTCCTTAGATGTTCCCTGATCAATGAAAATATTTTATTGTTTTCCCCCCTTTATAGCATAAGGAAAGAGAGTTTACTTTGAAGTTCTCTGCCATGGAGATTTACAACGAATCCGTCAGAGACCTCCTAAGTACAGATACAACTCCTCTCCGACTTCTAGATGATCCAGAGGTGATTTTCATTTTAGGTGAAGAACAGCTCTATGTTTTTTTTCCTTCATATCAGTAACATTTAACTTTATTAACAGAGAGGCACTGTTGTGGAGAGGCTCACGGAGGAAACTATAAGGGACTGGAATCATTTTAAAGAACTTCTATCTGTCTGTGAAGGTAAGTCATGCTCTTGAGGTTATTTTTTTCTCTTGGTTTCCAAGGGTGAGGCTTGAATCCAAGACCTCTTGAGGAGAGGGGGGCATGGATGCCTGTGGAGCTAAAAAAAGCTCGTTGGAAGTCATGCTCCCGAGTTTAACGTTTCTTTTAACTGCAAAACTTGTAATTGCATACTCAAGCATCCTGGTGATTTTGCAGCTCAGAGACAAATAGGGGAGACCTCCCTTAATGAAGCAAGCTCTAGATCTCATCAGATTCTGAGGCTGGTACAACTGGATATTCATTTCAATGTGAAATTTCAAGTTATCACTACTTGACAATCATTTATTAAAAGGTTTACTGTTTATGTGCATATGCCAGACAATTGAAAGTTCCGCACGTGAGTTTGTAGGCCATTACAAGTCTAGCACTCTTGCTTCCACTGTGGTATGCGTTGTGAAAAGTTTCTGGGTCTCTGGTATAGCTGGTAATACTGGCTCAACAATGTGTAAATATCATTCTTTTCTGCGCAGAACTTCGTTGATCTAGCAGGAAGTGAGCGCGCTTCTCAGTCATTATCAGCTGGCATGAGGTTGAAAGAAGGTTGCCACATAAACCGTAGTCTACTGACATTGGGAACTGTTATCCGTAAGCTAAGGTTAGGACGTGTACCTTATTTCAATTTTTGAATTTCAGTGATACTCATAATTATTGTTGACAGCATCTTCATTTAGTTACTGTTGTGATGGAATGAATAGTACCGCAAGCGTCTGAGTTAAGCCAATTTGGTCTATATTATTTTTCTAGACGTCAGATCTTGGGGCTATACTTTATGAATTCATTACAAAACAGTGCTATGTTCTTCCACTGGTAATTTTTTATGCGCTGCAGAACGTTCCTTGATGCTGTATAACATAAGTTTACAAAATAAAATTGCAACCATATCGTTTCCCTACTAGTACATGAAGTTGCAAATAATATACTCCTGTAACTTGGCATTCCATAGAACAGTCAATATGTGTGTTTTGTGCAGTAAATATATTGCTATTGTGGAATATTATAGACAATATCAGTTGTCATGGTCTTTCCAGAAGCACCTCTTTTCATTTTTTCATAGAATCAGTGTGTGTAATCTTCTATTCTTTTTATGACTTCCTATTCCCTTCTTCCTTTAATTCATTAGGTTGTGCATGAGTCTTGACCTAAAATAAACTGAATTGCCATTGCTTTTTCTAATTCATCCAACTTTATGATTGATGCAGCAAAGGAAGAAATGGGCATATTCCTTTTAGAGATTCAAAGCTGACGCGAATATTGCAGTCCTCTTTAGGAGGAAATGCTAGGACTGCCATCATCTGTACCATGAGCCCTGCTCGAATCCATGTTGAACAATCTAGAAACACACTTCTTTTTGCAAGTTGTGCTAAAGAAGTGACAACCAATGCACAGGTTAATGTAGTTGTCTCTGATAAAACACTGGTAAAGCAACTGCAAAGAGAATTGGCTAGATTGGAGAGTGAGTTAAAAAATACTCGACCAGATTCTGTAGCACCAGATTCCACGGCAGTACTGCGAGAAAAAGACCTTCAGATTGAAAAGGTAGGTACAGTCTCCAACTTTAACATCACAATTAGAGTCCTGCTCCTACATATTAATATCAAGGCAGTGCTCCAACTTTCATTAGAAATGGAAGTGCATATCAAGACTATTGTATAGACGAAGTGCCGTGCCTCATTGAGCCGGGTCATAATGAATAAACGATGACTAACAAACATATACGCAGTGAGCCTTTTTTAGACTGATGAAGGGAAAGTTCTTGAAGTATCAAAACCTCAGTCGCCTCAGATTTAGGCTCTCAATATGTCCATCATCTTCTGCAAATTACATGAATGAGAGACCTATCATTTGAAACCTCCATCCAGATATATTATTTATGCATCATAAACTCATAGAATGCAATGTGGATTTAAACCTCAGAAATTCAGGTTCCGATTTATGATCTCTGTTGCATGACATCATCTTATATTCTTAATTCTTGTCAACATTTGTGGAGAGTTTAACTAGAGCAGAAAGTAGTTTGCTACTCCATTGAGCTTTACACGGGAGTATGCCTGTAATCGCCCCACTTTCCAATCAGTCTTTCTTGTTTTCCAACAAATTTTCTCATGTAACTTGTAACAAATATTGGTAATCTTTGGCTTTTTGAAATTCAAGCATCAGTTCATATCCCAAGCATATGCTAAGCATCATTAGATGCATTTTCATAGAGAAATTTGTTGATGTATGTACTCGCTAAATTTTGAATTTTAACACCCCTTTTCTTGCAGCTAATGAAAGAGGTCGCAGAGCTGACTCGGCAACTTGATCTTGCTCAGTCTCAGGTCGAGAATCTACTGCAATCGTCTGAAGGTGACAGAGCTTCAACGGTATGGCTATGCATTCTTTTTTTCACTCTTAGTATTTTATCTGGTACTATAGAAATAAAAAAGAAAATTTCTAGATCAAGCTTCCAACTCTATCAATGTGCCTTTACTATCCAAATCTGATTCCTCTATGTCCTCATACAGCCAGATCAAGATCATCACTACCCTAAATTGCGAGTGCGGAATTCATTCAGATCTGACAATTCAGTATCATATTCACTCATTTCGGAAGATCCTCCCTCCCTAGTCCTTGGTGCCAGATCTTTTGATGCATCTCAATGTTCGGATGAGCGAAGTAGCAGAAGTTCTGAAGCAACCTTCATCCAATTCCCAGAGTTTGAAGAGAATTTTCTTCCAGAAAGTTTATCTCCGGAGGACTCAGATACAACCACTGACTTTGTAGGAAATGGTCTGCATGAGAAAAAGGATGCCGAAGAACGAACTAGTCAAAACTTTGATGGTCATTGGAAGGAAGTTCAATGCGTTGAAGTGGAAGAGCCAAGCATAAACCAATATTCAAATTCGAAGATGTCTGAGTCTAGGCCATACAGATTTGAAGAATCTGATGGGCCTTCTCCAGATATAAAAACCGATACCTTAGGTTTAACAAAGATCGGCAATGAAGAAAGAGCAAATCAAGAATTAAAGTCTCCCCCATTGAAGGAACAGAAAGAGTTGAATGATTTGCATTCCACTTTTATTATACCATCTCCTGAAAAGCCCTCTCCATGGCTGCTGAAAGAAAGCCTGTCTGAATCAAGGAGATTTTTTATCAGGAGTAGAAGCTGTAGAGCAAGGCTTATGAATAACTCACCAAGTTCCCATTTCGAGAAGGTAGAAGATGATGAGAGCACACCATCAAATGGGTTTGAGAAAGATTTCCCTGGGAGACCAGAGGGTTTTCAAAAGAAACTTCCTGCTTTGAAGTATGATCTTGACATCAAAAGGTTATCAAGAAATGTCTCAGAGAATTCTATGAGCAGTTTTGCTGTTAATGAGCTAAAAGAGGGAAGTGTTGGAACTTCACCTGATTGGAGGACTGCCAGTGTTGGTAACTCAGATGCGGGATTGATGTACATGGCTGATGATTTGGTGAGTGTTTATTTTCTTTCATCGTCATTCCTTTTACTAGCTCATATTCAGGCAATGGGATGCTAAATTAAATATTAAACGAATGAGCTCCTTACCATCTTATTTGTCTGCCAAAGACGAAGCCTTTGCAAGATAATGGTGGAATAACTGAATGTTTTGCTAATGGATCAATAACTGAATATGTCCCTGCCGAATCTAGTGGGAATATAAAAAGTCTGCAATGTCTTAGGATGTAGGAGACCAGCTTCTTCCCCCACTCCATTGTCTTCTTCTTCCATTTTTTATTCATTTCTTGGAAGCTGCGGAGAGTTCTGGTTCAATTAGACCAGTCATTTTTCTCATTCATGTTTTTTATGGTTTGCAATGGTTGATAGGCACAAGAAACAACAGCAGAGACCATGGAGGATGTGGAAGATGATGACTTGGATGCAATGCGAGATAATGTGTCTGCAAAGAAGGTGAGAGATGTTGGCTTGGATCCAATTCAATATGACGTGTCAGAAAAGAAAGTAAAAGATGTTGCCCTGGATCCTATTCAAGAGGATGCAGAAAGTGCTTCTAAATGGCCATTAGAATTTAAAAGGAAGCAAAGCAAGATCATCGAACTTTGGCATGCCTGCGATGTCTCACTAGTTCACAGGACCTACTTCTTCCTGCTCTTTAAAGGTGATCCTGCAGATTCTTTTTACATGGAAGTAGAGATCAGACGGATTTCCCTTCTAAAGGACACGTTATCCAGGGGCGGCGGTACTATTGTTCAAGGACAAGTTCTAACATCCACCTCAAGGTATATTACCTTCATTTCCGCATCAAGTCATATTTATATATGTATATTCTGCAAGCATTCCAAGATAAAATATTTCCTCTGTGAGCAGCAAGAAGGCTTTGATTCAAGAGAGGCAGATGCTGGCAAGGCAAATGCAGAAGAGGCTCACTAGGGAAGAAAGAGAGAATCTTTTCCTGAAGTGGGGTATTCGATTGAATGGAACCAATAGAAGGTTGCAGCTGGTCCATCGCTTATGGACCAAGCCAGCAGATATGGACCACATCACAGAAAGTGCCACTCTTGTTGCAAAGCTAGTTGGCTTTGACGAGCAAGAGCAGGCTTTGAAGGAGATGTTTGGGCTGCTCAATTTCACACCAACACATCCAAGCAGGAGGAAACCTTCTATTTGGAAGCGCAGTGGATTATCTTTCTTGTAAGCTTTGCTATAGTGCACCTTGACGTAAAATTTTGTGGCTAATTGATGATCTCCACGGTTCTATCACACATACATAGCTTTCTGAGTGTTAGTTTCAGCCCTCTGTATTCTCTAATCCTAGCTGCATTGATTGTGACTTGTGAGAAAGCTTGTAAATCTGATGTAAAATCGTAATGCTGATGCTTCCCTTTTATCTGTC
>Ga0307510_10001192_pt1 | contig 28091 bp, 17 predicted proteins | sample 12_EM_MG_FD_207224 | JGI IMG/M metagenome (GOLD analysis project Ga0307510, IMG submission 207224) | Populus trichocarpa ectomycorrhiza microbial communities from riparian zone in the Pacific Northwest, United States - 12_EM | ecosystem: Host-associated > Plants > Roots > Unclassified | place... | reverse complement strand
GCGAAAATAAAATAAGAACAACCCTTGGGAGAATGAATATCGAAATTAACAGATAGATAAAGTCGCCACCATCACAATAGAAAATTGATTATTTCTTAACTTCTACACCTTCTGGTGTGTTTTCGGTACAGTATACTCAATAAGTGGGATAAGTGCGAATTCCTCCGGCAAGAATCTCAGCTTAGGTTCAGTATAAGTTACCGGATATCCTCCGCTCCGTATTGATTCTTTTTCTGGGTTGATATTTCGGCTTGCGGAGCTCAATATTAACTAGGACTACCCTCTTTTTTTTCCCCAAAAAAATCCTCAGGATCATGATGGTCATGTAGTACCTTACCAGTGCCCTCTACCCAACCGGCCGATTCCTAGCCCTTGAATTCATTTATTACATACCGCTAGGAAAACTACTTCGCCAAAAGATCTCGCAGTTTCTGGTAAGGCTGTTTTATGTCTTTGATAGGTGCGCCGCGGCTGGGCTTTACTAAATACCTGTACTGAAGGTGCACTCGGATACTGAGCCACATGACAGACTAGGGGACAAGATTTTTCTGGTTCGCTCGCTCGGAGCACAGATCGTTCTTCCGCCCCAGCATGAGCTGTTGTGTTTATCCAGCAGGAAATGGTTGGATGATTCCATGGGAGCTCTAGGAGCCACAAGATCTCTTTTTTCAGCCCCGCAGTGCAAACCTCCTGCACCGCTGCCAGGGCTGCCGATAGGATATTTATGTTTGACCAACACTTGGACATACTATAGACTACACTGAATATCCGCATTTGGCTAATATCGGCAATGTCGATTGCAGGGGAGTAACGGGGCCTGGCCCGGTGGGGGCTCTCACCCCTGGACCTCAGGATAAAGCCTCAGGATGTGCGGATCGACAGTTCGATGGTGTAGGGATTTGGATTAAAAAAGCAAACGAGTTCCGGGAATCGAGGAGTACTTGTAATGAAGGTGGGGAAGATAAGGCTGTCTTTTTCTGCCGGGGTCCTGGAGTGGGGAAGGCTTATCTCGGGTTAGTGAATAGCTGTCCTACAAAAATTACCGCTAGTACCCAGCAATATTAACTCACCAGCAGTCGGTGATGAAGGCGAGGAACATATTGGGATTGAAATGTTCTACCGCGACCTCCGCGATCGACACGAGCAGACAACATCATAGGAACCATCCCTAGGCAATTAGTAGCTAGGGGAGAGTGCCCTTGAACATGCAAAGGTGTTTTACAAAGCACAAATAGAGTCCGGCGGTCGAGGGATGCGATTTCCGGATATTACCCAGGTGCTGAAGTCGGCCGTTGTCGCATTGCGAGAGGTTTTAGATTTACACTGATACTTTAGAAGAGTACCTCCCGGAACATTGGGTGAAGCTTTTTGCCTCGCTGGAGGATACCGTGGGGTCACCGAGGACGCGAATACCCACCCCGACAGGCCTCCAGCCGAGGCCGAAATCGCAAAACATTTAACTACCGGGATTATAGTAGCCATTAGTCCACAGAGCTATGATATAAAAAGATATTTCAAGTCGGAAATAGACTCTGAACATATGGCGATGTCCGGTTTCCTATGGGCAGACATCCCGGGAATTATTGCAGAAAGAATCTCCGAGAAGTGTGTATTACAGCCGGACGCAGCTAGGGGTCCCTGTGGTTATATTGCAAGTTATTGCCGGCATTACCACCGCTTCGTTGTACGAGTAAGATCAGCATGCAGGTATATCATGCCGGCGCTAAGGCGATTCAGCCTGTGCCAAACATGAATCTTGAGCTCGCTTAATGGAGGCTTTCCCGTATGATACTTGAGTACGGTACAGAAACTTTGGGCCAAGCCCAGCGAACATATTTGACTAGGAGGTAGAAAATACGAGGAAGAAACTCAATTAAATTGCACCAAAGCATGAAAAATATCAATTGATGCGTAATTCTAGCCGGAGGGGATTCGGTGGGCAGGAGATATTTCCAATAGCATATGATATCAGATTTGCTCTTGTTTGAACACAGTTCGGAGGTTTCATTTTGCCGAATTTTCTACAGTGCTGATTTTTTACATAGCTCACTAATAAACCGATTCACTTCTGGCCCGGTCCACACCCTGGCCGGGCACAATTTATTATGCTAGCGGTAAAGAAGATATAGCCAGAACTCATCTTCCCGAACTTACTACTAGCTTCACCACTAGGATAGTTTATTGGTGACTGGAGAAGATTGGGCTGTTTGAAGCCCGCAGGACCTGTTCGGCTGGAATCGGGGGATCAAGCAGAGGTTTTCAAAACTTATGCTTACTACATGTGTAGTGTTCACGCTAAGTACTGTACGTATTGCGGTCATTTTCACAAGAATTCAAGCCTCGAAATAAGCCTGGTCTGGTGTCATGCCTAACAAGTCAACTATTGCCGAAACTGCAGGATGCAACCAAGCCATAGGCCCCCACCCTCAAGCATCGGGTTTATCCGCCTCCCGAGTAGGCCCTTAAACTAGATGGCTACGGTACCGTATTCTAGTTTCTGATAGGGTGATCGGGTACAAGATTTACATTATCCCATGAGCTGGCGACACTTGCATTTTCGGAACCTTCCAGTTCTGTGCGCCAATCATGCAGATCTTTACCAACTTCGGAATTATTTACCGGGTGACGTGCTATGATGCTGACCATGCAAAGATTTGAGAATCCGCATGCGTTCAACAAATACTTCGCGGCAAGTTTAATATTGGGACGAAGTGACAGCCTGGGGCCATGGTGGTAACATAGATGTTAATGTCGCTCTGTCCTAATTTTTTATTTGCGCCCGACTATTACTTTGTGAATAATTCCGAAGGGAGCCAAGACCTGCATACTTGGCAAACACAAAACAGGAAGGTCCCGAAAATGCAGGTCTCACCGGCACACACTCGTAGGATAGATTCTAAGGCTGAATTTCGTGCAGAGATGGATTGCGCCTTCCAGCCGAGAGTGTTGGTGTGGTGTTCCGCGATCTTGAGCTCATATCTCGCAATCGCGATGCGGGGGTGTTTGCTAAGTGGGCGATGATTGGATAGTAATTTTTGGCGGCTGGAGCCGCACCCCCTGCTTTTTTCAGCCAGGCTTGTGAGAGTTTCCATTTAACTTCCAATACCGCCAGAATAATTATTGTTGCAGCCTATCTGTATTCGACGGACGGTCTGGACACACAATGGCATTCACTTGGAGCTGGTTCGGCGACCGTAACTGCGGCAACGTAACGAATAGTTATAACAATATCGTCAATGAGAACGAAATCATAGTCGATGAGAACCCAGAAATTATGAAGTGGCTCTCGCCACTGGATCCTAGGGGAAGGCATCATGATGTGAGCACCGACAGGCTCGACGGTGTTGGGAGCTGGATTTTAGAAACCAACGAGTTTCTGGAGTGGAAGAGTAATAAAGGTGGAGCAGATAAGGATGTATTATTTTGTTACGGGGGCCCGGGAGTGGGGAAGACGTATCTAAGGTGTGTGCCTGGTTGATCTAGAAGAAATAGGTGTTATCGCTAATGGCCTGCCGGCATTATTAGCTCATTAGTGATCGATGACTTGTGCGATGAGGCCCGCAACGGAGACATTGCAGTCGCTATGTTCTACTGCGACTTTCACGGCCAGCAGGAGCAAACGACTACCAACATCATGGGTGCCATCCTTAGGCAGCTGGTAGTTAGAGATGAAGTGCTGGAGCAGGTACAATCGGCGTTTCAAATGGCGAAAAATGAGGTCGGCGGCCGCAGACCGCGACTCCCGGATATTGTTCAGATGCTTAAACAAGCTATCGCTAGGCTACCCCGGGTTTTTATTTGTATTGATGCTCTAGATGAGTGTCTCCCTAAGCATCTACTGGAGCTTCTTGAGTCGCTGAGGGATATCCTTCAGGAATCACCGAGGGCGCGAATATTCCTAACCGGGAGGCCTCCAGTTGGGATCCAACTTACTAGATATCTTACTAGATATTTCATTACTTGTGTCAGAGTACCCATCAGTCCGACGACAGACGACGTGGAAAGATATTTAGAGAGGAAGTTGGAACTGGACACGGAGCCCGAGGCGATGTCCGACGGTTTACGAGAGGATATTCTGAGAATTATTCCGCAAAGGATTTCTGGAATGTGGGTAGAGGAATCCGCAGTCCACACTCCATACATGCACCTATTGATGGACCATGATGTGTAGATTCCTTCTTGCCTCCCTAGGTATTGCATCTATCATGGGAGAGGTTACCATCTCTGGAAGAAGACAAAAGCTGAACGAGATGACAAAGGGCAAGCTTCCGGGGGACGCATATGCGGCAACCCTAGCACGAATCAAGGCACAGAAGGGGAGCAGATCTAGGCTCGGTTTGGAAGCCCTGATGTGGGTATCGAATTCGGAGCGACCCTTAAAAACTAGCGAGCTACGCCATGCCTTAGGAGTGAAGATAGGATCTGAAGAAGTAGATCTTGAAAATATTCCTGCAATTCAAACACTCCTCCGCTGTTCTTTGGGGCTTATCACGGTTGAGAGGTCCTCCTCTACAGTCCGGCTTGTCCACTTCACTTTGCGAGAGTATTTATCCCACAATCCAAGTCTATTCCGAAGCCCACACTCGACGATAGCAGAAGTCTGTTTGACGTACCTCAATTTCCAGTGTGTCCGGGAACTTTCAGCAACCCTTCATTCGGGACAGTCGACGGCCCCGTTTGCTGAATACGCTTCTTGCTACTGGGGAGACCACTTAAGAAGGGAGGATATTGGGAGTGTGAGCAGGCTTGCGGTTGGGCTGTTGGTTGGATTCGAGGGGCACATATCCTCTCGGCTGCTCTTGCAGCATTACCACAGGAATAGGCATTGGTGGGAGCGGGATTACGATAGGAGTAGTTCACCTAATGGCTTTACAGGGCTCCATGGGGCGGCATTTCATGGCCTGGGGGTGATTGTTGCTGATTTACTGCCGATGAAAGAATGGGATACCAACGCAAGAGATAGTATGGGTCGAACGGCACTTGCATGGGCAGCTCTAGGAGGCCATGAGGATGCCGTTAAGATACTATTACAGCTGAAGGATGTCGATCCCAACGCCGCAGACGGCGGATATGGTCGAACACCACTCTGGTGGGCTGCAAGAGGAGGGAATAAGGCAGTGGTAAAGCTACTATTGGAACGCGAGGATACCAACCCCAACACCTCAGATACAGAATACGGCCGAACTCCACTCTGGTGGGCTTCGAAGGGCGGGAATGAGGATATAGTAAACCAGTTACTGCGGCGGGGGGGCATCAATCCCGACGCTGCAGACACCGCATATGGTAGAACCCCACTCTGGTGGGCTGCGCAGCGCGGGCACGAGGGAGTAGTAAGCTTGCTACTTGAACGAAAGGACATCAATCCCAACGCCCCAGACGGGCAATATGGCCAAACACCACTCTGGTGGGCTGCGGTGAGTGGGTACGAGGGGATAGTCAAGTTACTATTGGAGCGAGGGGATATCAGTCCCAACACTGCCGACACCAAGCACGGTCAAACACCGCTCATGTGGGCTGCAAAGGGCGGGCATGTGGGAGTCGTGAAGATGCTATTGGGGCGAGGGGATATCAATCCTAATGCTACAGACACCCAATATGGTCGAACGCCGCTCTCCTGGGCTGCACAGTGGGGGCAGAAGGCGGTAGTAAGGTTGCTCTTGGAACGAGAGGACATCAATCCCAACGCTGTAGACACCGAATATCATCAAACTCCGCTCTCGTGGGCTGCGCAGGGTGGGCATGAAGGGGTGGTAAAGTTGCTCCTGAGGCGAGAGGACATTAGTCCTAACACTAAAGATACTAAATATGGCCAAACACCACTCTGGTGGGCTGCGAAGGTCGGGAATGAGGGGGTAGTAAGGATGCTACTGAACCGGGAGGACATCAATCCCAACGCCGCAGACATCGCATATGGCCGAACACCACTCCGGTGGGCTGCTGAGAGTGGGCATGAGGGAGTAGTAAAGTTGCTATTGGAACGCGAGGATATCAATCCTAACACTGCCGACATCAAATATGGTCAAACACCCCTCTGGTGGGCTGCGAAGGGCGGGAATGAGGAGGTAGTAAGGATGCTATTGGAACGGGAGAATATCAATCCCAACACTACCGACACCGAATATGGCCGAACTCCACTCTGGTGGGCTGTTGAGAGTGGGCATAGGGGAGTAGTAGAGTTGCTGTTGGAACGCGAGGATACCAATCCCAACACTGCCGACACCAAATATGGCCGAACCCCTCTCTTGTGCGCTGCGAGGAGTGGGCACGAGGGGGTAGTATACTTGCTATTGGAACGGGGGGATATCAATCCCAACACTGCCGACACCAAATATGGCCGGACACCACTCGGCTGCGCAGCGAGAGGTGGGAGTGCGGGAGTAGTGGAGCTGCTGTTGGGACGAGAGGATATCAATCCCAACACTGCAGACGCAGAATATAATCAAACACCACTCTGGTGGGCTGCGAAGGTCGGGCATGAGGCAGTAGTAAAGTTGCTCCTGGAACGGCAGGACATCAATCCCAACACTTCCGATACAAAATATGGCCAAACGCCCCTCGGGTGCGCTGCGTGGAGTGGAAATGAGAGAGTAGTTAGGTTGCTGTTGGAGCAAGAGGATATCAATCCCGACGCCGCAGACACAGAGCACAACCAAACACCACTCTGGTGGGCTGCGAAAGTCGGGCATGAGAGAGTAGTCAAGTTGCTCCTAGAACGGCAGGACATCAATCCCAACATTACTGATAAAAAATGTGGCCAAGCACCCCTCGCGTGCGCCGCGTGGAGTGGGCATGAGGGAGTAGTTAGGTTGCTGTTGGAACGAGAGGATATTAACCTCAACGCTTCTGATGCGGAATATGGCCGAACGCCCCTCTGGTGGGCTGTGGAGAGCAAGAATGCGGGAATGGTAAAGTTGCTATTAGAACAAACAGGTACCAACCCGAACGCCGCGGATACTCAATGTGGCCGAACGCTGCTCTTCTGGGCTGTGGAGGGCGAGAATGAGGGAATAGTGAAGCTGCTGCTGGAACGACAGGATACAGATCCCAACCCCACAGATACCTTCCATAATCGAACACCACTCACATGGGCTGCTGAGAAGGGGCATGAGAGAATAGTAAAGCTATTATTGAAGCGAGAGGATATCGATCCCAACACTGCCGACACCAAATATGGCCGAACGCCCCTCTGGTGGGCTGCGAGGGGTGGGCATACGGGAGTAGTAAAGTTGCTATTGGAACGGGAGGATACCAATCCCAACGCAGCTGACACCAAATACGGTCAAACTCCACTCGCACGCGCTGCGTGGGTTGGGAATGCGGGAGTAGTCAGGTTGCTATTGGAACGGGAGGATATTGATCCAAACACTGCGGACACCAAATATTGCCTAACACTGCTCTTGTGGGCTTCGCGGGGTGGACATGAAGGAGCAGTAAAGCTGCTACTAGAGCGAGCGGACCTCAATCCCAACATACCAAACCTCGGCGGCAAAACAGCCCTTGATATAGCTACGTCCCGACGGCATGCAGGAGTCGTGAAATTGCTCTCCGAATCCACACCTTCCCACTCCACCCCAATAAATACAGATCTAGTCCCCGAGCGCCCCTCACCTAAGCCGCCAAATTTCCGCTCAATATTAAAGCCCTCTCTCCTTACACCCAACCCCTCCCCATAGCAGCGATATTCTTCTTCATTATTTCCTCCTTAATCTTTCTCCTCTACACCCCCGCCCCCACACCCGCCCCTCTTCTTTTATTACCCAACTCAATTTTCTCATTCCCCCCTCCGGGGTTTCTTCTTTTAAAGTATTGTGTTATAGTAATCGATTATATCTTCCCCTCTCTATCCTCTACCCCTCTTAATGCACAATACCAAAGCTGGTCGCTTTTCCATCATATAATTTATGGTGTGCGCTACTAAAAATCCATAAATCTCACTAGCCTTTCGCTCACAGCCTCTATAAATCAAGGAGCGCTGATGGGGATAGGGCCTTTCCGCAATCACCTATACCCGTAATACCGGAAGTGACAATAGTTGGAATATAGTCAAGTTTTTTTTCCAGTTCGTCTATATCTAATCAGGACCTCCAATCTGTTAACTTAGGGTACCAATAATGAAGTATCCCACGAATTCTCCAACCTTCAAGCAACTTCATGACAGTTTTTCTGGTGCTCTATAGAATGTTTTGTGTTTCCACTTCATTTCTCCACAATACTCCCCATGTTCATACCTTCCATCGATATGCTCTGCTTCTAGTATCAACACTGAGTGTAACCACTAAACAATTAATATCCTGCAAGTTACTGCTTGTATGCTGATCATGTTTTCTCCCCAATAAAATGGAATTACAGCTTGCAGATTACACTAGAATACCGGTAGGAGACCGGGGCCACTTTAACCTACCGACAACACCTCTAAACCCAGAATCTTATTTTTCAAAGGGATTATCATTCCCAATCAAACAGAGCTGAGGATTTAGAGAGCTTGTCTTGTCCAGCTATTTGCCACAAATAGGCCTAGAGTTCATGGCGCTCCTGTGAAATCGATTTCTCCCTAGTAGAGAAGGCTACTAAAGTTAGTTGCAGTGTTCCCGGCAGTCCAGTCCGGCAGTCTTCCGGGCAGGACGGGACAGACTACGCCTCACAGTCGGTCTTTTAATGGGTTCTAGGAGGGACTATGGCCAGGAAGGTGGGTACGGGATGGACTGTAGGGGACTATAGTCCTAGCGCTTGGACTTCCAGGACCGGCCAAGTCGAAATCACACGCTAAACGAATCCTTTTTGCATCATGGGGTATCACTCGTACAGTGACCTGGAGTCCCCAGCTGTCCTCAACCATCCCTGGCAGTACTTGGAATATGGAATTAAGTATGATACCATCCTGTTTGCAAGTTTACAATTCTGGGTAATTTGTAAAGCTAAGGTGAAAACACAATTCTTTGCTGGATTGTGGAGATATACGAAACCGAAAATATCTAGATGCGCTGTTACTGAAGGGGTAAATCGGCATTTGCGATATTAGATTCATTATTCCATTCTAATCACTAAGAAACTCATTTAGCCTAGTTAATAACTAGATGCCAACCCTAGTGACTAATGACTGAATTTCGTCAGTCACAGCAGCGTTTCTTTGGCCACATTAACTAAAAGAAAGAAGCCGCCAGAATGCGGCTGCTCTAACAGACAGACTTCGCCATTGCGATAGCTTACCGACAGCGAAATCACGAGATCTTACTCGGGATACTTATGCTATTGTTTTAGTGTTTGGATGGTTTCGGGAATGCGCTTAGGCTTCGGGAATGCGCTTGGTGCATCCGCCGGAAGAAAAGCGGGAGAGCCGGAGAGGATCGTGAAAGGGTCGGATGTCCGTAGACTATGGAGGGTGCGAGATTTTGCCTTTCCTTTGCTAGAACGAGAGTATGGAAAAGTGGAAGGGGGACATAAGGCAAAGAGAATGGATAAGTGTGATATCCCATGGAAGGGTGGGAAGGCGACTTCGTTGTGATTTGTGCTCCTGCCCTTACCGTCGGTTAGTGGAGATAGAGAGCTAGCGAACATCCCTGCTCACTACAAAGTCGCGCGCTAGTGATCGTATCATACTTTCGTTGCTCTAACTCCTGGAGTTTAGTTGTGGCCGTTGATCCATTTATAAACCAGTGCCAGTTCTTCGTTTTATGGGATACTCATGTGTTATGGGAAATTTGCCGGCTGCTGCCAGCTAGCCCGGCTGTTACAGAGCTGAAAACCAAAGAGTTTGTGTACCAGATGGAGCTCACAGCGTGGATGAGTGTAGACGAGTATAGATTAAAAAAGTGTCCGATCGTGGGGTTGTGACGGGGGCATCAGTTCTTGTCCGGTGGGCTCTGGTGGGCTGGAGTTTTCCAAGGGGTTGACACCTCCTCTCTCGGTGTAAGGTGAGAAGGCATCCCCGCAACACGGGTAGGATTCGCACACCACTCATAATGTGGATATTTAATGCTGAGCCAACCGTGATATCCAGGGAGCCGGTGGTCCTCGTGCAAGCTACTCCTATTTCAATGATTGGAACCGGGGAATCTTTGTCATCCTATTCCCTAACGTCTATTTTCGGCTAAACATGAATCGTGGTTTCTTCCGACGGGGCCTTCCAGTACCGAGTCTCCTTAAGTTGAGTCTCTGGAATATCGCCGGCACTTACCGGCATTACGCTAGTGTACTATGTCCCCTAAGGCGACTGGCTACCTTTTGATAAGGTATTCCCAAGTACTCACGTCCCCCCCATTTGTTGCCTGGAATCTGCATATGCGGTTGTAAGCAATACAGTTGCGAAGTTTATAGGTCTTGGAGGGTGGTAGGGTAATGGGAAAATTCGCATATGACCTATCTAATTGGTCAACGTAATTCCCTAGGCCTACCGTATGTCTTTTCAGGACTATTGAGATACAGGTGGCCCTAAGGAACCTGCATAGGTTACTACAGTTGTTAGTCACCAGTGCCTACTCCTATTGCTCCTCACGAGCACTTCCTACGCCCACATCTCACTTGTTCTCCACCCTTTACGAACCTATATACCTGTTAGAATGCGCTAGAAGAATACCGGAGGCATCACCGGGGAGTTTTGGAATCGATGAAGGGTGCGGGATGCGGGGTAAATGCAGTGAAGAAAAGAGGGGTAGTTGCGGTAAGAAGGGGAAGCGGGGAAATGAGGGGTAAGAAAATCATGCGATAAGTGGTTGAAATGGCGTGAGGATATGGGAAGCACTCTCGGCCGAGTAGTCACCGTTTTTTGTACTTAAGTGTCTTGTTCGTGAACAGTTATGGAAGGATAAGTCAGTGAAGAGTTGTTGCTTTTATATACATTATTGCTTCGCAGTTTGGGCGTCCAAAATCCACAATCAATTGCACACAAAATTATAAGAACTACTAGGGGACTGTCAAGAGGTATTCGTGACATTGGACTTATTCCACCCAAGACACGAAGCCGCTCCCTTCGCCAAGTCAAATGATCAAATGTCGGCCTAAGGGCCTAATTTTTTGGATTCCCATTGGGTTTCTTTTGTTACATCATGGCAGAGAAGAGATGACATCCCCCGCGCTAACAGACAGCTAGGTACTTGATCGCGGCAGTCCACCGGTTGCGAGGCTGAGGGAGGCGAAAGAATTGTTATGAGGCATCAACGGGTGGAGATGGCGATGTATACATTGCCTATTGGAGGTGGCTAGCGAAGAGGCAGTTTGGCGCGAAATATTTGAGCTTTCGAACCATGCTTACGGGTCAAGCCATGGATTGTAACCACCCCACAGTTGCGCAGACATGGATTTTCCAACAATAGTTCGAAAGAATTTCAAGCTATGCTTGGCTGTCTTGGTACTTTTTTTTAGGGGGAAAACTAATTTTTTCCTCCGCCATTTCTATTTCTCTTCCTACTCTAAGATCTTGGATTCTTTGGCTCAACAGATTTTGAACCCATGGTTGGTAACTTTACTCCCTCCAACGTTTCTCAGTTACACTTTGTAGCTTACGAAATTTTCAAATCAGGTCGCGCTAAATAGCCCATAAGCTATGATATCATGCTTAAGAAGAGGGAGCTTTTACAAAGATAACCCTATATATTTGTTCATACCCTAGTCTGCCTACATGCGGTGTCCATACTTCTGTGCTCCTCCATACTTATGCCAAGGCTGTGTGAGCACCACAACCCCGGAACTCTCGCGGGCTCCTGACCTGGCAGCATACGGCCTTGGGCAAACGAAAATAAAGAGAAATGGGAAACGTGGAAATAAAATAAAAAAGTCGGAAACATGGTCGCTCAATTGGCTCGAGCATACCGAACGCCGTAGGCAAATACCCAGAAGCCCGGTCCTTGTTTTTCCGTTCTTTTTTTTTTACCACAGGCTTCCCGGACAGCTCAACAAAACTCACGAAATGGAAAGACCGAAGAGGATAAAAACCCGCAAGAGAAAAAAAAGCAAAAAGTACTATGGTATAATATAACTTTCCGGCTTAACTTAACACTACGGCTCAGTTTGAACGTAACTATTTAGGTTAGTGTAACTTTGTGCTCAACGCGACATCGGGAGCCTGTTATTATACATAGCCTGGGCGATCTCGCTAGTGACTTAACAGAGTGGTCGCCACGGTCCAGCTTGGATATTATCTTTTTATAAGCTTGGGCAGCATGCCTTTCTTTTCCATGTGCCTTTATCCCATCAAGCAATGGCTTACGGTCTATTAGCTCTGCTCTTTCCCTTGAATTCTGGGCTCGCTGTAGCGGTTTCTTTCCCTTTTCTACTACAGAATTTGTTAGAAGTCGTGGGGGCTGCTCGGCATGCTCTGGCTAATGTTTTATTATTTGGATAGTTTTCAGGAATGGGCTTGGGTTTTCGGGAGTGCTCTTTGGATCGATACATCCGCCGGAAGGAAAGCGGCAGAGCCGTAGGGGGGGCGTGGAAGGACCAGGTACCCGCAGGGTCGAATGCCAAGAGACTAGGAACAGCTGTCTTTTTTTTGTTAGCAAGGAGAGTACACAAAAGGAAAAGGAGACATACGCGGACGGGAATGGATATATGTGAATTATGGAAAGGTAGGAGGACGGCTTGGCTGTGATTTATATATACAAGTATTTCTGGGCTGATAGTTATTTGGTTGGTGTGATAGGTAGCGAGTGGGGGGGGAAGGGCGAACTTCCCCAAGTTGTGCTCTGGGGATCATATTTTTCTTGTGTGAATTCTTAGCATTTAGTTGTCGCTGTTGATCAGTTTAGAAGCTTTGCTTCTTCGGGAGGGCCTGTTAGGAGGTGCCAAGGGAGGCAAGGGTAACCTGAAAACTTTAATGAGGCTCTACCGTCCTCGTACCAATTGACAGGGAAACAGAGGGTCGAGGAAACCTTTAGAATACCATGCGCTTGGCGGTCAACCCTTTCGGATACCATCGACAAGGCCTGGATTGGCACGGTCCTTTTACCTAGTAATAAAGATTATTGAAATCGACCGAGAAATTTGCCATCGAAAAAGTGAAACCTTTGCATGGAACCATGATTCTCTTCGGCCACCATAAACTAGTGAGGAATTAAAGAATAAAGTGAAAAAGGATCACTAAAATTAATGCAGTCAATGTCATATATTTATTTTTCCACCCTCAGAATGGCTTCCTGTGTGCTGGTCTACTCTCTTGTGAGTGGTAGATTCAGAGTGGTTTTTTATGCTAATAATCCCTAGAAAATTACTAGAAAATTGTAGGAAAATTCTATAAAAACACTATAAATATTTTGTTCGTGGCAATGTAGGTTGCCCCTGTCAAGGTTTCGCTTTTTCGATGGTAAATTTCTCGGTCGATGGTATCCGAAAGGGTTGACCGCCAAGCGCATGGTGTTCTAAGGGTTTGCTCGTGGAGGGTCCTTGTGGCAGAGAAGGAAGGCGGTGTGGGTGGTACAGTACAAGGGTAGGAACTCATTATACCCGGAGGACAAAAGTGCATGAGTTTTTGTGCAACGAAACCATTGCCAAAAAGAAATCTTCGCATTAGGAATAAACATACAAAGCACCAACTGCCACAACCACACCTCTACAGACCCCCGACGCGGAGTTCCAGCCTGCCCAAGTCAAGTCTCTCTTAAAACTCACAATCCCAATAAAGAAGATAGAGTCTCTTGCCAGGCTTCTGGTCATATATGCACAACAGCTCGATCTCAGTTGATGGTGGCTGCCGGGTAACCTAGGCTGTGGCATGCAGTGAACCCACTCTGCTGTAATAGACTCCAGCCTAATTCCCCCCTTTATAAGCATATAAGACAGAATTCGTGCCAGGTGGGGTAAGGCCTCTGCATCCTTCTCGGTATTCTTTCTTTGGCGTGTGCTGGTATGTCGTGTGGTGGGCATTGGAGAGGATTCTTGTCTTGCAAGTTTTGGGGTGATTTTTTTAGGGATGGTTGCGTTTCACAAAAACTCATGCACTTTTGTCCTTAGGGTGTAACCGGAAAAGACAAGGGTATATTTATCCCTAAGATCGTTCAGCAGAAAAGGCCAGCTCATCTGGAACCGCGAAGTTATGTTGAGCCACCAAAACTACCCTGCCTTCAGCCGCAAAGTTGTGTTGAACTGCAAAGTTAGGGGTGTGCCTAGTTCCCCAGAGTTTTTTTTAAACCCCGATGTCGGTGATCACGAAACGAGAGTTGCAGCTACGTCTACAAGCAGCACCCGCAATAATGGCAAATTGTTACTTGTATAGCCCGCCATTCCTAAACTCCGATGAGTGCCTGGCTGCCATGAAAATTAATTGAAAAAGCCATCCCTTAAAAAATAACGGAATAATTAATATTAGGAACACATCGGCATTTGTATTGAAATACTTATTTTGTTATTTTTTTTGTTCCAAAAATTAGGTCGTGGTGGATTGTTGTACAAGTAGCCTGTGTCACTGTTTCAAGATAAGAGTTTGTGAAGTGGGGCGCCGATGGCATGGATTGTCGTCTGACCGAGGGCTAGAGTGGTGTGGAGCTCAGATCTCAGCTCCCGATGCGCTAGTGTTTACCCAGTAGGAAGTGATTGGGTATTTTGAGTAGATAGAGCCGCCCCCTCTTTTTCGCCAGCCCAGCTTGTCAAAGTTCCATAAAGGCCCCATCACCGCTACCATAGCTACCACTACTCAGCACAGCATATCTCGGCTCGGCAAATACCTTGAAAATTACGATGGACCGCACAGCGTATCCGCCCTCGACCTCGATCGGTGACGGTAATGTCGACTGCGGTAACGTAACGAATAGTCATAATACCGTCAATGTCAAAAATGTCATAGCCGATGAGAACCCAGAAATAATGAAGTGGCTCTCACCACTGGACCCTATAGGGAGGCATCAGGATGTGCGTACGGACAGACTCGATGGTGTGGGGAACTGGCTTTTAGAAACCAACGAGTTTCGGGAGTGGAGGAGTAATGAAGAGACAGCGGATAAGGCTGTCTTATTTTGCTACGGGGATCCGGGAGTAGGAAAGACGTATCTAAGGTAAGTGCCTAGTGCATCTGGGAAAAGAACTTACTGCTGACGGCTAGGAATATTAGCTCATTAGTGATCGATCACCTGTGCGATGGTCCCTGCGATGAAGACACTACAACCGCAATGTTCTATTGCGAATTCCGCGACCAACAAGAGCAGACGACTACCAACATCATGGGCGCCATCCTTAAGCAGCTGGTGGTTAGAGGAGGAGTGCTAGAGGGCGTGCGGAAGGCGTTTCAAAAGGCCAAAAACGAAGTTGGCGGCCGAGGTCTGCGACTTCCGGAGATTGAGCAGATGTTGAAGCAGGCTGTCGCCATATTACCCCAGGTTTTCATCTGTATTGACGCTTTGGATGAGTGCATTCCTAAGCATCTACTCGAGCTTCTCGCGTCACTAAAGTATACCCTTGCCGAGTCACCGAGGGCGCGGATATTTGTCACCGGGAGGCCTCACGTCCAGGTGGAAATTGCAAGATATTTCTCCATAACGGTTGCAGTACCCATCAGCCCAAAGACAGAAGACATAGAAATATATTTGAAGAGGAAGTTGGAGATGGACACCGAACGTGACGCAATGACCGACGGTCTCCGAGCAGATATCCTCAGAATTATTCCTCAAAGGATCTCCGGAATGTATGTAGAGGAATCCCTAGTTCCCGCCCCATGCATGATTTTATGTTGACCAACCGTGGTATGTAGATTCCTCCTTGTCTCGCTCAGCATTGATGCCATCCTGGGGGAGGTTACTATCTCTGCGAGAAGCCAAAAGTTGGACGAGATGATCAAGGGGAATGGTTTGGGGGATGCGTATGCGACAACACTTGCACGAATGAAGGCACAGAAGGGGGGCCGAGCTAGACTTGGTGTGGAAGCCCTAATGTGGGTATCAAATTCGGAGCGACCATTACAAACGAGAGAGCTATGCCATGCCCTGGGAGTAAAGATAGGATCAACAGATCTGGATCCCGAAAACGTTCCTACAATTCGAACACTCTTAGGATGCTCTTTGGGGCTTATCACAGTTGAGGCATCCTCCTCCACCGTGAGGCTTGTCCACTTCACCTTGAAAGAGTACTTATGTGATAATCCAATTCTCTTCCAAAGCCCACACTCGATGATGGCGGAGGTTTGCTTGACATACCTCAACTTTCAGTGTGTCTGGAAACTTTTTCCGGCTCCCAATTCCGCCCTGTCGACGGTCCCCCTTGTTGAATATGCTTCTTGTTATTGGGGAAAGCACATGAAAACGGAGATGGCAGAGAGTGCGACTCCGCTTGCACTCGGGCTCCTGGTCAGATCTGAAAAACACATAGCCTCGCGACTTCTCTCGCTCCATCATTCTGAGAGAGTTAGGACTGAAGGCGTTACAGGGCTCCATGTAGCGGCATTTCACGGGATCGGGGAAATCTTCGCAACTTTATTAACGATGAAAGAGTGGAGTATTGACGAGCGAGATAGCATGGGCCGAACGGCTCTTTTTTGGGCAGCTGAAGGGGGCCATGAGGATATCGTCAATATACTAGTACAGCTGGAGAATGTCGATCCTAATGCCGCAGACATCGAGTATGGTCGAACGCCACTCATTAGGGCTGTGACCGGTGGACATGAGGGGATAGTAAAGCTGCTACTGGAGCGAGAGGATACAAATCCCAACACTCCGGACACCGAATTTGGTCGAACACCGCTGTGGCGGGCTGTGCATGATGGGCATGAGGGAATAGTACAGTTGCTATTGAAACGGGATGATATCGATTCCAACACTCTAGACACCCAATATGGTCAAACACCACTCCGGTGGGCTGCGGAGTGCCGGTATAAGGAAATAATAAAATTGCTAGTGAAAAGAGAAGATATCGATCCCAACATTCAAGACACCACATATGGTCAAACGCCACTCTGGTGGGCTGCGGTGCACGGGGATGAGGAAGTAGTAGGGCTGCTATTGAAACGAGATGATATCGATCCCAACACCGCAGACACTAAATATGGCCAAACACCGCTCTGGTGGGCTGCGGAGCGCGGATATGAGGGAATAATAAAATTGCTATTGGAACGTGAGGATATCGATCCCAACACTCCCGACACCCAATGTGGTCAAACGCCACTCTGGTGGGCAGCAGGGCGCGGATATGATGGAGTAGTAAGAATGCTTTTAGAACGAGAGGATATCGATCCCAACACCGCAGACACCAAATATAGCCAAACACCACTCTGGTGGGCTGCGGGGCTCGGGTATGAGGGAATAGTAAAATTGCTATTGGAACGGGGGGCTGTCGACCCCAACACTCCAGACACCGAATATGGCCAAACACCGCTTTGGCGGGCCGCAGAGCGCGGGCATGAGGGAATAGTAAAATTGCTATTGGAACGAGAGGATATCGGTCCCAACACTCCAGATACCGAATATGGTGGAACACCATTCTGGCGGGCTGCACAGCGCGGGCATGAGGGAGTAGTAAGGATGCTACTGGAGCGAGAGGATATCAATCCCAACACCGCAGACACCAAATATCGTCTAACACCTCTCTGGTGGGCTGTGCAGCGCGGACACGAAGGAGTAGTAAGAATGCTGTTGGAGCGAGCGGGTATCAACCCCAACACTGCAGATATCGAGTATGGTCAAACACCACTTTGGTGGGCTACAGAGCGCAGCCACGAGGGAATAGTAAAATTGCTATTGGGACGAGATGATATCGACCCCAACGCTGCCGACACAGAATATGGCAGAACACCACTCATATGGGCTGTGATGGGTAGAAATGAGGTGATAGCAAAGTCGCTATTGGAGCGAGAGGATATCGATCCCAACATTGCAGACATCGAGCACGGCCGAACCCCACTGGTGTGGGCTGCGGAGCGCGGCTATGAGGGGGTAGTAAAGTTGTTATTGGCGCGAGCGGACACCAATCCCAATACTACCGACAACAAATATGGCCGAACGGCACTTTTCTGGGCCGCGATGGGTTGCCATGAAGAAGTAGTAAAGCTGCTATTGGAGCGAGAGGATACCAACCCCAACACCGCAGACACTGAATGTAGTCAAACGCCACTCACGTGGGCTGCGAGTGGGGGGCACGGTGGGCTAGTAAAGTTACTACTGGAACGAAAGGACATCAATCCCAACGCTACAGACACCAAATATGGCCGATCACCGCTGGGGTGGGCTACCAGGGGTGGGAATGTAGGGGTGGTAAAGTTGCTATTGGAACGAGAAGATGTTGATCCGGGAGCCGTAGGCACCGACTATGGTCGAACAGCGCTCTGGTGGGCTGCCAGGGGTGGGAGCGAGGGAATAGTGAACTTGTTATTGGAGCGGGGGGGCATCGATCCCAACACTGCAGAAACTGAGCATGGCAGCACGCCGCTCTGGTGGGCCGCGCGGCGCGGAGATGAGGGAGTAGTAAAGTTGCTACTGGAATGGCAAGATATCAATCCCAACACTGTAGACAGCAAATATGGTCAAACACCACTCTGGTGGGCTGCGGTACTCGGTGATGAGGGGATAGTAAGATTGTTATTGGAACGAGAGGATATTGATCCCAACACTGCAGATACCGAATACGGTCGGGCGCCGCTCTGGTGGGCTGCGGAGCGCGGGCATGAGGGAATAATAAGGCTGTTATTGGAACGCGAGGATATCGATCCTAACACTGCAGACATCGAACATGGTCAAACGCCACTCTGGTGGGCTGCGCAGCGTGGGTATGGGAGGGTGACAAAGTTGCTATTGAAACGAGAGGATATAAATCCCAACACTGCGGACACCAAATCCGGTCGAACACCACTCATGTGGGCCGCCCTGGGCGGGCGCCGGGGAATAGTAAAGTTACTATTGAAACGAGAGGATCTCGATCCCAACATATCAGGCCCTAGTGGCGAAACAGCCCTTGAGTTAGCTGCCTCCCGAGGGCATGCCCGGATCGTTCAACTACTCTCCGAACCTAAGACCTCCCCTCCCATCCCAAATGATACCAAAATAGCCCCTGGGTTCCTCCTCGTAATCGTGCCTCTTTCCTTTTTTATTTTTTCCTCCTTGATCTTTCTCTATTATTCTATCGCTCTTACCTGATCTTCCTTGACAACCGCTTCGCTACTATCATTTTATAGATGACTGCTGTATTATAGATGCGGAGTGGGTGTGGCGAAGCCTTTGCTTTTTTGTTGGGTATCATACATAAACCCAAGTTCATGGACGTGCATGAATGGGAATTGATTCAGGAAGTCCTATGGTGGCTCATGATGCATAATCCATCCTTTCCTCCCTTCTCCTCCTTCTCATAATTATTCATTTTTGTCTCCCACTTGTACAATCAATGCCATTCCCCTCCCTTTATCAAACCCTCATATCTTTTTCACTTTCTTCCCTAGAAGCCTTTTCTAACTAGAATACTATATCGTTACACTGTATTATGCCTTCTCTCTGTTCCTTATTAATCCGCCCCTTACAAAGTATGGTACCAAAAATGTCAACTTTTCGGTGGTATGACTTGCAGTGGCCCGGTTAGATGTTCTGCAGTTCTTGGAGCTTCTCGCTCCCAATTTTAGTAGACAAGGCGGTCATGACGGGGTCCATCTACAACCGTCCAGGGCCCCAAAGGGGCCCGGCAGACGAACTCCCAAGAGCCCTACACGAGACGAGACGATGGAAGATGTCCAGTCCCCGTGTGTAAGATTCAAAGACGGCCGTTATAGGCAAAGACGACAGGCCGGGCAACTTGGGACAATATTGTACCAGGGGTGTTTGAAGACGGTAGGTGTATAGGTGGAACTACAGGAAACAGCAGGTGACCACCGGCGTCGTCGGGCACGATAAAGGACGGCGAGTGACGACGGGTGACGGTAGCGACTGTGATAAACAGCGAGTGACTACCGGTGATATGGGATAACCACCGAAATCTATAAGGAACGGCCGGGCATGGCTAAATACCTGTGAAAAACAGTCGGTGACCACGACCAGCCACCAGTAATATCAAGCAGATGTAGGGAACGTCAGGTGATGGCAGGTGATACATGGTAATTGTAGATAACTACAGCTAACTGTCATCAAAGATAGGAAAATGCTGGCACTGATGGACGAGAATGATGAACACTTATCCTGCAGTTCTAATGGCAACTGCAATAAATGATTAAATGATAGTAAAGTCCAATCAAGAATGTGGTATGCGTGGTACTGTGTGTTCAAAAAGAGGGGTAGAATCTTAACATGCAACCAGAAGGTGAACGGAAAAAGAATGTGAAGTTAACAATTTTTCGAAATAGAAGATATTGTATTATACCAGCAAGCATATCCTCTTGTTCTAGCACTTGACTATCAAATTTCACGTGTCCAAATTTCTCCATCTCGATTCACTATTATCCTCACACCAGGGTTCCGAATCGTCCGACCGGTCAAGTCTTGGAGGCAGGACCAGGCTGGCCAGTCCTGGTGATGGCGATGACCGGACTCGACTAACTTGGGTGGTCCGGTCCGGTTTGGACTGGTCTGGGACCAGTCTTTATAAAAGATCGCATGAGAGTCTGAATGGCACCCAGCCTAACACTCGCTAAGAATAGAAGTATAGCTATACTAGCATCTTAAAGTCGCTTGTCACGTTATAAATCAACAGCCCCTCAATACAAGTTGGGAGAACATCCTGGAGAGGATAATACGCGGTGGAAATATGATTACCTGATCGATAAGTCGTATCCAATACAGGTACCGGTATTGTAGCATGTGGTCATGTAATATCACTCACTTAGTGAACGAAAAATAGTGTTGAAAATCTCGTAGGTGAGGTGAACGAATATGAACTGAATACACTTGTAGAATCAGGACCAAGATTGTCTATCATCTCTTGAGTACCAGACCATGATACTTATACCTCAGAGAGGTATTAACATACAGGGCTAATAAGCGAGCTCCCACTATGCCTAACCAGGCGTGCTTCCGTCACATTGAAGCCATTATTCCAACAAATAGTTCGATACTCGAGAACCTCTTTTCGCCACCCCTAATCTAAGCGAGGCACCTTCTCATCGAACCAATGAGTTAATTAAGAAGAGCTTTATTTGAACGTAATATATTATGATAAAAATAGCATATCCTATTGCTTGGCAGGCCTGGTCAGACCAGTCCTGGTCAAGTCGGTTTCCATAATCCTGACTGTCCAGTCGGTCTTCTTTCCACCATTGGACTAGACTTGACTTTCGACCTGACTAGCTAGTTCAGTCCAGTCTTCCGCCGACCATTCGGAACCCTGCCCACATCTACTATTCCCTAAGAAACGAATCACCACCCAAGCCAACTAGTTGAACTTAACCAACGCACGGTGTAGTACTCGGGGTGTCAGTAAAAATTAACAAGCTATTTTTATTCATACCATAAAACCTAAGTTCAGTGCAAAGGAATAAGCCCGCAATTCTTGCCATACCAGTTGCACCTGCTGCCGCAGGATCCAGCACGGCCCCTAAGCCATACCAATTCCGATCACCTCATTCGACGAGCTTGGAACGCCATAGCTCTCAGGAATACGACATCGGGAGCTACAGCGCTGTCAAGAGTGATAGTTTTTTTCTCCACAACGGTCCGCCATACATTCCAATCCTTTCCCCATATGCAGCACTCGCTCCCTTCATGGGGATGATTGTTTAGCGAGTTACTCCATAATTACTGTCCCTTCTGCCTCCTCCGGCTATGCGCCCGTCCCTGTCGTACAGTTACTAGTGCTACTTGAATAACAATACCACGAGCAAATTTGTTACTTCTCCCTCAGAGACATATTGTCTGACGCCTCTTTAGAATCCCAGCATGCTTTGCTCCTGGATACCTTTATCATGGCCCACAAACACATTTTGAAGCTCAAGGGGAGGGGATACTCCCGCCCAGAGCACGGTCGCACCCGGAGTCCTCATCCCCTCCCGAGCCGGTATGTAATCCCCACTGCGAAGTCAACCCTGTTAGCTAACACACTGAATGCCAAATTTTGCCAGGCAACGACGTTGGAGATAAGAGGGCTAGAAGGGTTGATACTTCATGTATTAAATAAACATAGGATCCAGTTCATACACCTGTCCTAGATTAGATGAGAGTAATTCGATAACGAGATAAACCTAGGTTTAGTAATTTTCTTCCATAAATTCATAAGTCAGCCTTAAATAGAAGAGTATTCGTCTACCCGCTCGCTCTGGCCTTGTCCACCTATCCAAATACCAACCATCGCAGACTATATATACGAAGTCTTAAGTTTGCCGTGGTCATTCGGGTTTTCGTCCATACCCATACACACCCTAATCGGGGTTGTATCAGCCGTCCGGGGCCCCCGTGGGGCCCGGTGCGGGGACTGCCAAGAGCCCGGGGCGAGACGGGGCGGCGAAACGTGGTCCGTCCTCGTCTTTCATTTCTACTTGTCGGGCAACTTTAGAAAATGACCGGACGGGACGACGGGGGATGTTGGGGGACGGTGGGGGACGACACAATGTTGTCCGTCCTGGTCCTGGGCTCTTACTTGTCGGGCAAGTTCAGAAAATGACTGGACGGGACGACACAATGTCGTCCGTCCTGGTCCTTTGTTCTAACTTGTCGGGCAAGTTTTGGAAAAGACGGGACGGGACGACGAAATGTCGTCCGTCCTCGTCCTACCCTAGGACGGACGGACTGCCCTGTTGCGAACACTGACCCTAATACTTCTAGCTCTTAGCGAGATTGATTCCTTAGAGAGGCCTGCGAAACGTGAAATTCTATTATGGTTAGCAAAAGGGATTCCGGGGCTACATCCACAGCAAAACCGAAAGAAATCGAGCATACATTTCTATCTCATAACATATACTTCAATTGTGTCTTCAGAAAACACTGTAGTGTGAGCAAGCGTGCAGACACCAATGGCCATCGTGGTAACCACAGTTCAGATCCTCAATCGTCGCAAGTAGCTACACGTGATCACGCTCTTATGGCCTTAGCGGGTTGGGGATATGACGCGTCCTGTGGACAACCGTACTCAATCTCTCTAGGCACATTCTGCAGAGATGTATACCTCAAGGTCCGGGTAATGAATGAAGGTTGGCTGGCCCGGCGACTATCGCATAGCTTGTGGAGAGGAGGAAGGAAAGCTGATGCTGTGTGTACGAATGCGTTTAGTATTGAGGGCCGTCATTGCCTATATTGCTCGGCTTGATCCTGATTTCTTCCACCACTTCCCATTTTTTCCACCGCTTCCCATTCTTTTCCCCTTTTCCCCTTTCCTCCGCCGCCTGCAATTTTTTCCACAGCTTCCCATCTCTTCCACCGCTTATCATTTCTTCCACCGCTTCCCATCTGCTCTCCCCTGGCAAGTCGGAAATGTCCTTCCTCGGTCTTCCAAATGAATTGCTTCTGAAGATATGCACCTCCCCGGTTTTGGAGATACCAGATATTGCTTCTGTCCTCCGAACATGCCACCGTCTTGCGATTTTCTCGACCTGCACTCTTCTTAGCGAGATATTGAAACGGCGTAGTGACGAATACTGCCAGCGCGCCCTCTGCTATGCCGCCGAAAATTATTACTACTCTACATTTTCGTCGCTGCTGGACGGTGGAATCCTCGATATAATTAGCATAGGACCTATATATCTGAACGTTGTAGTTCATTATATGAGCGAAGAGGGGATCACCAACTTAGTTGATTGTGGAGTGGACCCAAACACCATCGATGGCAGAGGCTGCACACCGCTTGTCTGCGCAACAGTGGGTGGGCATTTTTGCTCGGTCCGAGGGCTATTGAGCGACCCAAGGGTCGACGTGAATCATCCCTGGCTATTCCCTGATTTTACCGCATTTCATCTCGCTGTCTGGATCGGGAATGTTAGCATAGTGCGGTTGTTCTTGGAAGAAAGCCCTGAAGTAGATGTGAACCGCGTTGACGAAATTCGACGCACCGAATTAGAGACTATCCAACATGACATCAACCGTGGGTGCCTACCGAATTTTGTTGCTGATAGTTTGCCGGATGGATTAGGCTTGCAACCATATGGTTTCAGTTGGCTAGAGAATCGGGCACCGGATGGATCGTGGTTAGTACCATGGGGTGCCTCACAGTCATTCCCTGATTTCACCGGATATCATCACTATATCTTTGACGCCTATGATCTTAGAGTGAAGCAATTGAGCAAATACCGTGACCGTGGGGAGGAAATGCATCTGGACAGCGAGAACGAAATGGAACCGATAATACTGAAGACAATTATATCTGACTTGCGTGAACGGGCCGAACCTACTTTCCTCGGCAAAGTAATTGATGCCGTGAGAGTTCCGCTGCGTAGGGGGTGGGCACCGCTACACGGAGCAGTGGCCCAGGATGATTGCCGGATCCTGCGGATTTTACTTGCCTATGCAGCAACCGATGTCAATGTTGTCTCAGCGGATATGGAAACCCCGCTTTTCACCAGCGTTCGACTGGGTAACGAATTCGCGGTACGCCTGTTGCTCGCACACCATGAGACCAACATATGTATGGAGACCAAATCGATCCTCCATTTTGCCGTCTCGGTTGCCAGAAAATCTATGATACAGATTTTACTGGAAAATACAAGGATTGACGTCAATCTGCGCGATGGAAACCAGAAGACCGCCCTCCATATGGCTGCCTCTAATGGTAGAATGGATGCTGTTGAGTTGCTGCTGGGTCATATTGATACCGAGATGGAAAGATTGGATGGGGAAGGATTTTCGGGAAGGGATTTAGCGCTCCCCAGTTTCCCGAAGGTTGCGAGATACATTACTATGGTACAGATTGCTGGAAGGAGGGAGATAGAATACCTAGACATCGCAAGTGAGTCCGGAAACCGTAGGCGGGCATGGGGGGCTTGGACAACGAGAGGAGTTGGTCACCTTCTACTTTCCTAGAGGTTTCCACAAGTATTTGATAGCGCTAAGATGGCTGGTTTTATCCGAAATTGGAGCCGTGCGAGGGTTGAGCACCTGTAAAAGCACTTTAGAAGTCTAGTTTTTTCCACCGCTTGTAATTGCGGAATTGTTTACTACTGATGCCCCTATTTTCCTTGGTATGGTCTTGAATGTGAATTACATTCTTGACAACTTCTATCCCTCTTTGACGCTGTTGGTACTCGAATGCTTGGCTGCGCTGGTGGCGGGTTGCAAGTCTTTGGGCACAAAAATTCAGATTTTGCTTTCCAGTCCAACTGGTATTGTTTTAGGTATACATCATACCATACGTTTGCTCGCCTCTGGTACGTGGAGAAATAAATTACTTGACCCAATATCCCCCCTCTCCCCCTTCCTCCTATCTCACCGCGTTCGCTTACCCCTCCCCCCTCCCCGAACACCAACATACCTTCGCCCACCAACCAGTGCCTCTCGGTTCTCGCGAACCCACTGCAATAGCTCATCCTTGCCTTTGTGGGGATTATCGAGTTGGTGTCGGAGCGATTCCTCAATGGTAAGTTTCACCCAAGCTCCCGGTTTGAGGGAGTATTCCGTTGCAACATCATTGCCCTGGTTACCCCAAATATTAGCCACCACTCTGCTATTGCGCGACGAAAGAAGGGAGGGAGGGGATAGTACATTCAACAAGCTCTTCAAACTGCAAGCCTGTTCCAAGTCCTGTTCAGCAATAGCTTTTAGTAATGCTTCATATTTTTCCATTACTCCTCTTTCCTCCCCCTCGTCATGGCTGTCATTCTTGTTCAAGTCCACAAGCTCGAACATCAAGCTAGCTCCAAACTGATTTTTCCAGTTTGTACCCAAGGAGCGCATTTCTAGGCCGGCCTTGCCTCGGCTCCAATGCCCCACATTGATGGCCATGTTCTGAATGACCTTGTAGTTTGCGAACGCTTTCGCTATTGCACCGCTCACATTGTTGGGACACTTTAAAGCTTCTTTGATAGCTGTGGCGGCTGCGAGTGTGTTCTTCTTGTCCACTAAGAGAGGGGACTGGTTTTTCCAGGGGCTCATGGCTGCGATGAGCCACGCATGGTACTTTTCGTCAGAGGTCATTAAGAGCTTAGAAATGCGCGGGTGAGAAGAGGCAACTCCGAGGAGTCGGCAGGACACAATATCTGCTGCTATCTTCATATCTTGAACTGGGAGGGCGGGGGGGTCTTGGATCGGTGGGGCGAAGATCTCGTTGTAAAGGTCCACCTCGTGGATTAGGCAAAGAGCGGCATGGGGATTGCACCCTCTGAACATTTTCTCGATCTCTTTGCCGACGCGCTCGCGGGAGATTTTGGTTTTGAGGGCAGACTGTAAAATTGGGGCGATGCAGTTAGTTGGTTTGTGTGATAATTGTGTTGGGGGGGAGAAGGTAAATGCCTTGATTTCCGGGAGTCGCATTGCGGCCTTAGCATTAGGATCTATGCTGAAGCCGAACCGCGAGGCAAAACGTATTAGGCGAAGGACTCGGAGAGGGTCGTCGGCGAAGGTTTCTTTCGGCGGCAGTGGAGTGCGGATTAGGCTGGAGGTCAAGTCCTTTAGACCGAGGCCAGTGAAATCCTCCACCAGCTTGGTGTGTAGATTGTAAAAAAGGGAATTGATTGTGCAGTCGCGGCGGAGGGCGTCTTCTTCGGGGGTTCCGAATTTCTAAGGCGATAATGTCAACATCCATCACTGAAGTAGATGAGGGTATGCGGAACAAACCATTTGGGGAATCCGACTATCCTCAGAATACGACTCACTCCTCAGATTGACAAAATCGACATCCAATCCTAAAATCTTCCTTGTAGCAGTCTCTAGATGTTTGGACTTCTTCGGATTACTGTTTATCCTGTGCACATAGCCCTGATTGGGGCCGTGCTTCTCTATGTTTGCACTGCTGTCCTCGGGCACTCTGATTGCGAAGTCGTACCCAGTCATATTGTTTATTCCCACGTCGATGTCCGCGCTTTTGAGCCCCAGGAGCTTGTCACGGACCCAGCCACCGGTGAACCGCAAAACCAAGCGGTCGCCCTCGGGTTTGCCTTGGTCGATTTCTTGTGCGAGGTCGACCAGGATTTTGCTTATCTCGGCTTCGTCGTGCGTGAGGGTAAAGGTGGGGGGGGTGGTATGGACAGCGGGAAACTCCATTGTGCTATATTTTTTCAAGATGGTTGTCGGGGGGGTGAACGTGGCGCATGTGGTAGTGATGGGGGTGAGTCGTTTGCGCTTCTGATCGGGTCTCCCCCCAGGGAACGGAGAGTAGGGGGTCTCAGCCATTGACTCTACCGGTCGCGAAGAGAAGTGGTGGAGATTTGAGATTGGTTTGGCTGATTATTCTCGCTTGCAGTTTGGCTTTCGGTGTAAAAATTCAGTTCTAAACCCAATTTCCCACACAATAGTATAGAAGCCTTTTCTTCCCGCGAGAGAATGAAGAGATTTTGCAGCAGGGGACTCCTTTATAAAGGCACGCTGTCTTCGCGCGAGAAAGAAAAGGTGTGTGGATTTGTGACTGCTATCATTGAGCAACAAAAGAAATGGCAATAACAAAATCAGATGAGCTGTAACGTGTTTTCTTACCATGTGCACACAGCCGGAATATGACGCCAGAGTCCTGGTTCGGAGTCTTCCACGCTGGTTACCTAACCAACCCTTATCCGCCCTGACTGCTCAATTGTGCGGCTCTGTAACCAGCTATGAAGCCCATGACAATTACCGAAAATTATAGAAAAGCTATCTAAGGGTCCGACAGCATTTAATGGCCTATGGACAAAATTAACCGAGCTCCTGCAATTGATAGAAAGGCAACCCTTCTCATTATGGTGCGCATTCGGCACCACCCAAAGAACTTCTCTCCATATAAAATATTAGTTTGTACTATCTATTCTATTATGAACTTAGATTCCCAATTACTATTTTTGTTTTCATAATATTGAGGTTGGTGGGGAAGTTCTGTTATCCCTTCGTTCGTGCCCGAATTTCAGAACCTTTTAGCGTTGCACTAATAGGATAGAAAGGATAGGAAGGGTAACGATAGACAACCCATCAAGATAAATTAAAATTAGGCGAAGTACTCGTACTTGTACCATAGTTCGGAGCAAATCTACACAGCCAGCCAGGTTTCCATCATGACTATGCTGACCAGTACTCGTTTGGCACTATTCTGAGCACTACACCGCTTCTGAAGCACGAAGTTGTTCCTATCACGATTACCCAAATAAGCTACCCCAGCAGTGAAGG
>Ga0307510_10001191_pt1 | contig 28091 bp, 31 predicted proteins | sample 12_EM_MG_FD_207224 | JGI IMG/M metagenome (GOLD analysis project Ga0307510, IMG submission 207224) | Populus trichocarpa ectomycorrhiza microbial communities from riparian zone in the Pacific Northwest, United States - 12_EM | ecosystem: Host-associated > Plants > Roots > Unclassified | place... | reverse complement strand
TGAGATAAATCGCGGCTAGTCTTCTGGAGTCTTCTGGAGCCAGACAGAGTTGGAAGCCACTGGATCTGGTAGGATGCGCTAGGAAAGCTAGTCCCAGGACATCCAGAGACATGTCGTCTTGCTGATGTAAGGGGTGGGGGGCGACCTCCTCGGTGTACACAAAGATCGTTCCTTGCACTCGGGGTTGTTGTGAACACCACGCACAAGTAACACTACCAAGATGCAGAACATGCACAGAAGCATGCATATCCCGCAGCCTATCATCGAGAAGCACCATTAGTGAGGAGACTCAAATCAATACCCACAGAAAGAAAACAGCCGCACCTAGAACGAAAGTGACAATACGTCCCTCCCAAGGTCCGAGCGAAATCAGCGCACGATGGACCTGATGCAAGAACGGGTCTTGAGACTGACCCTCCTTGTGGATATGGTGCATCACAGGGACATCAGGATGGGATCCAGCTTGAGGGTCTCCTGCTTTGATCATGAAAGAAGGGTCGATTACAGGGACAGACCAGAGATGACTTTTGATGCGGGCTCTGGGCTCTGGGATTGAATCGCTTCCTGACACTCCGCATGCCGCGTCGACACAGATACCATTCCTGGGGCCTCAGTACAATCCCTGGGGCATTCCTACAAATGAGTAATATATATGGTGGAAGAAATGGTGACATACCAAACAAGCCAGTGAGCATGCATTCCAGCCCGAGTCGCCAGCCCATTCAGCTACCACTGCATGTTTGTATGAGCTGTGGATAACGCCGTTGTGAGCACTCTCGGGACTTGTGCCTACCTAGACCATCTGTCCTTCAAGATTGAACCCGCCGACCGACATCAGCCAAGTTGTGCTCGAAAAGCAGGGGGGATCTGTAAGGCATGGTCAGTGAGTTCAAGGTCGAACCATGTACACACGAAACGGAAGTAAATACCCACCGTACACATTGGTATCTTGAACAGAGGGCCAGCACAGACAGCGTCGACGTGGTTTGCAAAGATGGTCTTGAGAATCGGGGCACCTGGGCAGAGCGCCAAAAGGAATGTGGGTGGGTGACGAAGATGCGGTTGGTGGATGGCGAAGGTGTGAAAAAGCAGTGAAGAATGTGATGAAGCCGACGCAAGGGTCGAGAGGCAGACAGGAGACGCAACAGAGAGGATAGATGTGGTGGGCGAACAGGCTACAAAGTGAACAGTGCAGATGAGGATGGCGTGTGGATGGCGTCAACGGTTGGCAAGGATGGCCTTGAGAAGTGAGGCACTCGAGAAGAGTGCCAAGGACTGTATATGCGAACATGTTAAGTGAACTGTTCTGCAGAGAACTACTAGTACGAAGCATGAGCGCTGAGCACTGAGTATGGATACAGGCAACTCAACTTCGGGTTCAACACTGCCATGATCCGTGATTGTAGCTGACTCAGCTTCGAGGTGTGAGCGGTGTCGATGGCCATGATGAGCCTTATGCCACCTTTCTTCCTGGTTTGTCTCCCTCCCAATGTACTCTGGTTCGCCCTCAACGTAGCTTGTATGAGTTCCATTCAATTGCCTTCTTTGCAGGCCTCATAGGTATCTACCAGCTACTCGGTCACTTTAGCAGTTCTGGGAGCAGCACAGAAATGCCCGACCTATTCTTGAAGTCTTGGCATTCCATGTGGCGGAAGTGCTTCGGCTGGCTCATCGGACGATACAAACTATATGACAAGGTGCCGATGGGGGCAAAGGCTGTTCTAGAGGCCATCCATGAGCCACCACAAGAAGCCATGCTTGACGGCTTGTTGCTCGGATTGCCATGGACGGACGAGCACAGGAATCAGTGTCCTTCTTGGGGTATGTCCCTCTTATGTCCTTTGACATGTGCATTCAATTTTGTCTTCAACGTCTCAATCGTTATGCCATGGTTCTAGATGTCAACGCAACGGCAACCTCGCATACAAACCCTTGTTGTGTCTGCCTAGATGGCGCTTGCCACGGTGGCACTGAGCTTTTTGTCATTGTCCTCATTGACCGCAGGTGGACCCAAGGCGGCGGCAGAGGTGCTCAAGTTCCTCATTCATTTTCTTGGAGATATGCATCAGCCGTTGCACCTTTGCGGTCCCAATCATGGTGGGAACGATTACAAGGTACTTGTTACGATCCTGAGCCCTACCCCTAATTTTCCGCCATTTTCTACTCATTTATTTCGCGCTCTCGGTCACTCGTTCCCCACTCGTTCCCTCATGCGCCACTCGGACCGTCACCAAATCACCTGACAAGTCACCTGATGGATCACCTGACTATTCCGCAGTCAACTATCACATGCCATCATTCCGCAGTCCGCAGCATTCCGCAGTATCACCTTCTGACCCTTTCTGGATTGCCAGCTCATGATGGGCTATTCTTAGACTGCCAGCTCATGATGGAGCTATACTTAGAACTGCCACGTCATGATACACCTTACTAAATATTTCCATATTTCTTTGTGACTCCTGTGACCCGTTACTTCTCACTTGTATATAAGACCTCATACTTTTAGCAGTTGGGCCCTAAGCCTAACTTGGTTTTCAATCCAAGACTTGTAGCTTCCCCCAGGACTCCAAGAGTCACCAGTCTGATCCCTCAGTCGCTTCAAAGCCCCCTTGAAGCTCTCCCCTCTACTTCTATCAGAACACTCATAAGTCACCCTTATTGTTAAGGGCCAAGGACCCTAAGGTGTGACGTGCATGGGTTTGTATGACGGTGGCGGGACTTGTACTTCAAGGTGTAACAGGTGGCTAACGCTGAACCTTGGATGCGCTGTTATGAGTGGTCTGCACGCGTGCAAGACACTAGTGGGGATAATAGAAGATGTAGAGGAGAGTCTCGACGATGTTCGAGACGACTTGCACGTAGTGCAGGCGAAAACTGAAGGCGCGGTGGAAGCTACAACACTTGGGATTAAAACCAAGTCAGGCTTAAGGCCCAACTCTAGGAAAACACGAGGGTTTATATACATGTGAGGAGGCTGTATGACTAAGGCCTAATACTACGAGTACTTGTACTAGTAACGAGTCATAGCCTGAAAGATGGAGTCATATACTGCGGAACTGACTCACGCGTGAACGATACAAGAAAAGGAGTCAGTATGAGTCGTAAAACGAGGCTATGAAGAAGGTTTGGTAAGCGGGCCGAGAATCCGGAAGCGAAGGTTAAGGTAAGTAAATAGAGACGAGTCAGGGGTAGGGATAGGGTCATGTGAGGTCAGGTGAGGGAGTATCAGGTGATGTGCAGGTGACTCAGGAGCAGGTGATATAGGACGGGTGACTTTGAGGAGCAGGTGACTGGAATGGCATGTGACTGGTCATGTGGGTGGTCAGGTGACTAGTCAGGTGATTGGTCATGTGATCGAGATGGATGGGTGGTTGGTCACATGATGGGAAAGGCTTAGTAAGCAGGTGGAAAATGAAAAATGCACCCTGCATAGGCCCAAGAACGTAACACTTATCATCAGGGACTTACTTGTTATAACTGCATAGCCAACCGGTACCGTGCTACTCACGTGATCGTTGCACTAGGAGGACACCCCACTAGCCAGCAACTCCAGTCGTCGCCAAACCAAACCATGCACGTCACGTCTTTAAGGCCCTTGGACCTTAACACAAGTTAGGCTTTCCTACAAACTCTTGAAACACAGAGTTGTTACCACAGTGGCGACCCAATCATACGGAACTCTCAGTAACGAGTTCATACAAATCTTCAGGAGACAACAGGACGATCTCCCAGCACACGTTAAAGTAAACGCCTACTTCGACGATCAAGGACATGGACACCCAGACACCGGGTATTACCTTGACACCCCAGCAAAGCAACCTATCGAATTCATCCAAGCTAACGACACCTATTTCTGGGTCAAGCTTATCAGAAGAGAAAACTCTTGGCAAACTAACCAAAGAGGAATATACAACGGATCACTCATTGGCTGGTGGATCATATCAGACCCTCAGCACCCAAATCACATCCTTTATGAGCAAGAGGCCAGCGTCCCTCTCACTATCGCAGCAGTTACCACAGCACTTCAGCAGCTTCCTACCCGACCCAATACCCCAGATTATCCAACCGCAATGGAAGGACAACAGGAAGAAATTAATGTTGCTACTGGCCAAGCCCAGCAAGATGCACAGAGGATTAACATCATCAATCACTCTAACGGTGCACTCAAAGGAAATCCTCCATCTATGTTTGATGGAGACAGAAACAAAACCCGCAAATTTATAATCCAATGGGGATTATGGGAAGCAGTCAACCGAAACAATGACACTATGAAGACACCCTTCATGAAGATCATCACCATGCTCAGCTACATGGATGGCAACCGGGTAGATGCCTGGAAAGAAGAACAACTCAAGATACTCAATGACAAGTTAAATAATGGAACCCTACCAACAGATGAAACTCTTTGGACAGAGTTTTTCAAAAGATTTAATAACGCCTTCACCAATCAGAACTGTCGATCCAAAGCTTTCCAGGAGTTATGCAAACTCAAGCAAGGAGAATGTCTTGACAACTTTTTCACCAAATTCAAGCAGCTCGCACACAAGGCTGATGTTCCCCTAGACGACAAGGGAACTATTGAAACCTTGAAACACGCTATGGCCAAAGGACTTACCAGCACCATCATTAATTCCCCCAATTTCGACCCTACCGCAGACATTCCCTGGACGTTCAAACAGTAGGAAGAACAGGCCCGCAAATCCCATCTCAAATGGAAGGCGGCAGCTGAGTTCACCCAAACATGTCAGGGACTCTTCCAAGCATTCAAACTTTCCCCTAGGCAAAATAACCCAGGAAGAGGCGGTTACAGAAGGAACAACAACCAAGGAAGAAACAATTACTGGAAGAACAACAAGCGTACTACCTCTCAAGGAGGATACCACATGGACGTTGACACTACTGTCACCACAGACATCAACGCCACCGCTGGCAGAGGACAACAGCACTCTGAAGCCAAGAAAGCAGAACTCATGAGAAGCAACTTGTGCTTCTATTGCGAAAAACAAGGACACCGAGCCCAAAACTGTCGCAAGAAACAAGCTGACCGCGGTAACTATAGCGGTCGATTCAATAATCCAAAGGAGCCAGCTAGAGCTCACACCGCACCCACTATGCCAGACATCCAAGACCTTGACAATCTTGCTGATTACTTGAAGGAAAACATGGACTCCTTCAGCGAAGAGACTAGACTGGGCTTTGTTGAAAAACTCATGCCAAAGGATTTTCCCATGGCCCTCAACTAGCTGCCTTAGTTAGGGCTTTCTGACTCGATAGTGTGTTTGTAAATAAATCAAATTCAATACAACTCAAAGTTCCAATCACACACTATCGAAGGACGGCAGAAGAACAAATCTTACTAGACACTGGAGCAACAGAAAACTTTATCGATCAAACCACTGTCGACAAACTTCGCTTAGGAACCAAAAGAATCCCTTTTCCACGACCAGTATACAATGTCGATGGAACTATGAATCAAGCCGGAACTATCACTAGAGCTTGCGACCTACTAGTCACTCAGGGCAACAAAAAGGAATGAACAAGATTCTTTGTCACAAACTTAGGTCGCGACCGAATGCTCTTTGGCTACCCCTGGTTCAAGAAATTCAACCTGGATATCGATTGGGAGAAAAGCGAACTCAAGGGACCAAAAGTCAAAATCGAAACCCTACTCTATGGCACCCTTCAACAAGCAAAGACATAGCTCAAACAGAAGAAACAAGATAACGAAGACCTCATTCTCAAGGCACAGACATGCGCTCTATGGTCGGGAGTCACTCCTTCAGAAATAAGGGAAGGCCCAGTAGAGATCAATCGCATGCACACCGCAGTCAAAATGGCCCATAAGTACGCATCGGAACATGGGAAGGAGGAAGTCACCCTCCCGGAAGAATTCAAACATCACACAGCACTATTCTCGGATGAAGAGGCAAACAAATTCCCACCAGCTTGCAGAGACGGAGACCACAAAATTGTACTCATGGATACCGCCCCTATCCGATTCAATTGCAAAGTCTACCCGCTCTCAAGAGATGAGCAGGAAGCGGAGAACAAATTCATCGACGAAAACCTGGAAAAAGGCTACATCACACCCTTGGACTCCCCCTACAGCTTTTCCACCTTCATGGTCCCTAAGAAAGACTCGAAGGAGAAGAGATATATCATCGACTATCGCCCCCTCAACGCAGTCACCCGGAAGGACATTACCCCACTCCCCAATCTCAAACAGTGTATCGAAAACTTGCAAGGAATGGAACTATTCAGCAAGTTCGATATCCGCTGGGGCTATAACAATATCCATATATGGGAAGGCAATCAATGGAAAGCCGCATTCAAAACATGTCGAGGACTATTCGAACCCAAAGTAATGTTCTTTGGAATGAGTAACTCACCAGCCAGCTTCCAATGGTTCATGAACAGTATTCTCGAAGAACTATACAAACACTTCGAGAAGAAAGGCATACACGACATATGGCACATCCTCCAGAACTACATGGACGACTGTGGTATAGGCACCCTCCTCAAGGACTTCAAATTACATGTTGAAATCATTCATTTCCTATTCGACTTACTTGCATGTCATGGCCTACACCTCAAACTGTCAAAATCTGTCTTCATGCAACTGCAAATGGACTTCTTAGGCGTCCGGATCTCCAAGGAAGGAGCTACTGTCGACCCAGCCAAAGTTGCCGGACTCAGAGACTATCCATGTGAACTTAAGGACAAACGACAAGTTCGAGGATTCTTAGGAGTCGCTGGCTATCACCGCATGTTCTGCCCCAACTTCAGCATCATCGCTGCACCTCTTACAGCACTTACCAGAAAGGACGTACCCTTCGAATGGGGGCCCAAGCAAAAGGAGGCCCAAGACAAACTCATCATGTTAATCACTAGTGCACCTATCCTGGCCAGACCCGACCCAGACAGACAATTCGAGCTTGAAACCAACGCTTCACAAGTCGGTACAGGAGCAATACTTTATCAACAAGACCCCCCTATCACCAAACCAGATGGCACTCAGAAACCAGGACCACAACGACCAGTGGGATTCCATTCCCAAAAATTCACCCAAACCGAGCAGAACTACCCTATCTATAACCGCGAATTCCTCGGAGTCATGAGAGGACTTCGCTGCTGGTCCCACTTACTCAAAGGAACAACTATCCCTGTCTTGGTGTATACTGATCACGCAAATCTTAGGTACTACAGAGAGCCCCGCAAAATTGGGCCACGCGTTGCTGGTTACTTACCAGAACGCAAACAATATAACATCTTACTGGAGTACAAACCTGGGGCTACTAATCGAGCTGATGCACTATCTAGGCAACCCAATTATGAAGGACCAAACGAAATCAATGAAGACGTCACTGTATGGCCAGACCAATATTTTTGTGACCAACACACTTCAATCCATGTATTCAACATGGACAGCATAGGAGACAATTTGGACTCAAGAATCAAGCTAGCACAATATCAAAACCAGAAGACACTCAAGCAATGGGCACCAACTCACAATTTATCCCTACTGGACGGCACTCACTGGTACCACAGAACGGCACTTGTTGTCGTGGCAGACAATGACCTTAGGAGGGGAGTAACATCCCTTTTTCACGACTATGAAACCGCTGGACATGCCGGAATTTCCAAAACCCTCCAACTCATCGCACCCTACTACTGGTGGCCCGGAATGAAAATCTTCGTAACTGAATACATCAAAGGCTGTGCTACCTGTCAAATGACCAAAGTCAACACTCATCCCGCTCACCCCCCTATGTTTCCTATCACCCCAACTGAAAACGCTCGACCTTTCGAGACCGTCGCCATGGACTTCATCACCAAGCTACCCCTGTCAGGAGGATACAACACCATCCTCACGATTACTGACACAGATTGCTCGAAAGCATCTGTCTTCATACCCTGTAACGAAGCAATTGACTCTGAAGGAGTCGCTCTACTCTACCTGAACAATATCATACCTCACTACGGCATACCTCACAAGATAATCTCGGACCATGACGTCCGCTTCGTATCCAAGTTCTCGACAGAACTATGCCGCATCCTAAACATTCACCAGAACATCAGCACAGCTTATCACCCTCAGACAGATGGAGCCAGCGAGCGAACTAACCAAACCCTTGAACAGTATCTACAAGTCTTTTGTGGCACTCAGCAAAACAACTGGCACGCTTGGTTACCTCTCACTCAGTATACTAAGAACTCCTGGCCCTCCGCTACGACAAAGAAAACCCCATTCGACCTGCTCATCGGCTATACCCCACAAGTGCACCAGCCAACTAGAAAGACAGACATTCCATCCCTTGAACAACGACTCTCATCCATTGAAGAAGCCAGGAAAGCCGCCCAAGAGGTGCAACGTAAAGCGCAAGAATCCTGGATCAAAGAACGACCACACCATTCACCATTCCCTGTCAAATCCAAAGTCTGGTTAGAAGGAACAAACCTACGACTCCCAAGTAACATCACACCCAAGTTATCACCAAGGAGATACGGACCTTTCGAGGTAGTCTCCCAAATATCCAAAGTCGCATACAAAATCAAATTACCCCCTACCTGGAAGATCCATGATGTCTTCCACGCCTCCCTGCTCATGCCATACAAAGAAACTGATCAACACAGACCCAACTTCCTGGAACCGCCACCAGACATTCTAGAAGGCGAACCGGAATGGGAAGTCGAGCAGATACTCAAAGAACGACTATTTGGTCGTTGGAAGAAGAAGCAATACCTTGTGCGCTGGAAAGGGTACTCACCAGCTCATGATTCCTGGGTTAACTCCAAGGATCTCCACGCTCCGGAGTTACTAGCGGACTTTGAAAGTCAACCAAGCAGTATAAGAACCCTTGGAATTTCGGACAACCTTCTCTACCCCCAACCACCATGCCCTCAGTCAACCATGAACTCCCCAGCACAGGATTTGCCACCTCTACCGTCTTCACCTTGGGTACCGATGATGGAATCATCCTCATCTGCATGCACACAGACAACAATCAACTCTACTTCTTCGGGACCTTTATCAAACGAGGACACTTCGACATTACCTACCACTGGACCACCTGGCGACCAAGAGAAACCCTTGACGCCATTGACATCGACCATGAGGCAATCATGGTCCCAGTTAATAATGAAAACCCTATCCTCAGGACTCACATCAACTATGAAAGACTTCCATTTGCTCCCGATCCCCCTCGATATCAACCCAGACCCGCAACCCCCTTCAACATCATCCCCATTAGCGCTACTAGCGACAGTAGCAGCAACAAAACAACCGCTACCCCCCAAGAAGCAGAAAACATTCCACTCCACATCACCAACCCCAACCCTATCACTCCCACAGAAGAAATTGAGAACGACAACCAGTCCGAACAGTACACCGACACCGGACTCCTTCCCTCAGACCACCTCCTCCACATTGCTCAAGAAGAAGCGTGAGGAATGTATTGAAACCATGGTCAGACTTAGCGACAAGTGGACCCTCCTTACCAACAAATTCAAAGCTATCAATGTCGCCAGAATATTCAGAAAGAAAGACAGCAACACCACCCTCTACCTCTATCATTTCCACCGACGACTTTACGACATAGTCACAAAGGAAATCCTCTTACTAATCATCAAAGAGAGGAACCTTCAAAAACGAACTATTCTCCCCTTCGGCACCCTTTCCCCTTACTACCAGATATTGAAGGATCAAACCTTCCTCACTGGACTTCAAACACTCCTCAAAAGTCGTAAAAGAACCATAAGGAGCAAGTCACCATTACCAATATTCATACCTAGTCCAGGTCCCTCAGGATCAGGAGGACCTACCACCGTTATCACAGCACCCTTGTCATTGGCACCAATCATTGCACCACCACCTCACATCGAACCAATACCAGTCATCCGACCATTCATTCACCCATCATCGTCCCTACCTCAGGAAGTTATACCACTTCCATCAATTGTACCAAGAATACCGTCACCACCTATCATGGATCCATCACCATTTGCCCCCATACCAGTTGAAGAGCCACCCCGCATTGTCATGCCACCACTCCCCTTAGTACCTTGGGGACAACATTGACGACAATATTCGTCAATGGAACAATACGAACCACCACCTATAATCATCAACGACCCCATCGATGTCCCGTTACCCCAGTCACTCACCCTGTCACCACTGCAGAGAGAAGCAACGCCTATTATTCCAGCTCCATGGAATAGATCACCAACACCGGAAGAAATCCCACTACCCCCAATTAGGAAGACTGCACCGTCTTCACTTGACCTCATTCCCCTCCCATAGGATATTCCCCCTTTCCCAAGAATCACCCCACAACCGTCACCTCAAGTTGCATTGTTGTCACAACTTCCTCTTGAACCACGGTCATCACCCCCAGTTACACCCTCATCGCAATTACCCCTCATTGTCTCGATGACACCTAGTCATACTACCCCCTTGTTACCCAGACATCCAGATTCAAGGACACTGTCAGGAGACAGACCCACCCCACCAGAATGGGAAGAAATTCAAAGACCGCCAATTACAGGGAAACGAAAGGAACTTTCACCTGAAACGAAAACCCCAGTAGTGTCGTCATCTCAACCACCACGACCAGCACCCATTCACATCACTCCCCTATTTGAAAAACATGAAGAGTTCACTTGTAAAGAAGGACCATCTTGGAAAGGATCATAGCCCTCCCCTAGCACAGGGAAACAACAAGAGTCACCACGACACATCACAATGCCGCTCAAACGTGAGCGAAGTGACCCAGCAACGCCACAACCAATGAGTCCCGAAGAACAACCTACCCCCCCTGACTCACCTGAGCATATCCCTACTCCCCCTTATCCAGAAACAACCAACGTTTCACCAGCATCGAGACCTATCACAATGTTGCAGCGATCACCATCCGTTACCCCTGGATCCTCCGCAATGTCAACACCTTCTAGCTTTGGACTCAGTGGACTTTATCGAACCCCAGTTCAAACAATTGTCGAACTTGAGGATGAACTCATGGAAGAAGGAGAAACATCCGATTCAGATTCTTCAATGGAAGAAGGACAAATTGCAGACACAAGACAATCCACCCCAGACAGTATGGACATTGGTATACCCCATGTTCCCTCCGACTGGATGCAACCCTCTTCACCCTAGGTCATGTGGTAATGACTACTCTAGGAAGGGCGTCATGTTACGATCCTGAGCCCTACCCCTAATTTTCCGCCATTTTCTACTCATTTATTTTGTGCTCTCAGTCACTCGTTCCCCACTCGTTCCCTCACGCGCCGCTCGGACCATCACCAAATCACCTGACAAGTCACCTGATGGATCACCTGACTATTCCGCAGTCAACTATCACATGCCATCATTCCGCAGTCCGCAGCATTCTGCAGTATCACCTTCTGACCCTTTCTGGATTGCCAGCTCATGATGGGCTATTCTTAGACTGCCAGCTCATGATGGAGCTATACTTAGAACCGCCACATCATGATACACCTTACTAAATATTTCCATATTTCTTTGTGACTCCTGTGACCCGTTACTTCTCACTTGTATATAAGACCTCGTACTTTTAGCAGTTGGGCCCTAAGCCTAACTTGGTTTTCAATCCAAGACTTGTAGCTTCCCCCAGGACTCCAAGAGTCACCAGTCTGATCCCTCAGTCGCTTCAAAGCCCCCTTGAAGCTCTCCCCTCTACTTCTATCAGAACACTCATAAGTCGCCCTTATCATCGGGGACTTACTTGTTATAACTGCATAGCCAACTGGTACTGTGCTACTCACGTGATTGTTGCACTAGGAGGACACCCCACTAGCCAGCAACTCCAGTCATCGCCAAACCAAACCATGCACATCGCGTCTTTAAGGCCCTTGGACCTTAACAGTACTTTGGGATGGTGTTAAGGTCCAAGGGCCTTAAAGACGCGACGTGCGTGGGTTGGTTTGGCGACGACTGGGATTGCTCAGTGGGTTATCCTCCTGAGGCAATGATCATGTGAGTAGCACGGTACTGGTTGGCTACACAGTATAACAAGTAAGTCCCTGATGATAAAGGCGACTTCTGAGTGTTCTGATAGAAGTAGAGGGGAGAGCTTCAAGGTGCTTTGAAGCGACTGAAGTGTCTGACTGGTGACTCTGAGAGTCCTAGGTGGAAGCTACAAGTCTTGGATTGAAAACCAAGTTAGGCTTAGGGCCTAACTGCTAAAAGTATGGGCGCTTATATACAAGTGAGAAGTAACAGGTCACAGGAGTCACAAAGAAATATGGAAATATTTAGTAAGGTTTATCATGACGTGGCGGTTCTAAGTATAGCTCCATCATGAGCTGGCGATCTAAGAATAGCCCATCATGAGCTGGCAGTTCAAAAGAGGATAAATGGTAATGCTGCGGAATGCTGCGGACTGCGGAATGATGGCATGTGATAGTTGACTGCGGATTAGTCAGATGGTCCATCAGGTGACTTGTCAGGTGATTCGGTGGCGGTCCGAGCGGCGCGTAGGGGAACGAGTGGGGAATGAGTGACCAAGAGCGCAAGATAAATGAGTAGAAAATGGTGGACAATTGGGGTAGGGTCCCAGGCTCATAACATGACGCCCTTCCTAGAGTGGTCGTTACCACACGACCTAGGGTAGAGAGGGTTGCAACCAGTTGGAGGGTACGCGAGGTATCCCGATATCCATACTGTCAGGGGTGGATTGCCTGGTGTCTGCGATTTGGCCTTCCTCCATTGATGAATCGGGATTCGTAATTTCTCCTTCTTCCATTGCCTCATCATCAAGTTCGATGATAGTTGAAATCGGAGTTCGATAAAGTTCTCCAAGTCCAAAGTTAGAGGGTGTTGACGTGATTGAGGACTCAGGAGTTACAGATGGTGAACGTTTCAACATTGCAACTGGTCGTGATGTTGGTGAAGTTTCTGGATAGTAAGGAGGAGTAGGGACACGTGTTGGAGATTCAGGAGGAGTGGGATGTTCCTCCGGACTCATTGACCGTTCTCCTGGCGGGTCGCTTTGCTGACGTTTGAGTGGCATAGACATATGCTGTGGTGACTCTTGTCGTTTCCCAACTATAGGGGAAGGTTGCGATTGCTGCCAAGATGGTCCTTCTTCACGAACGAATTCTTTATGCTTTTCAGGTAAGGGGGTAGTTCAAATGGGTGGAATTTGTGGTAGTCGTGATGATGATGCTACTGGGGGTGATGATTCTGTTTCTGGTGAAAGCTCCTTTCGTTTTCCCGTGATAGGTGATGGTTGGAATTCTTCCCATTTCGGGGGAGTGGGTCTGTCTCTTGATAACGTCCTTGAATCCGGGTGTCTGGGTAGCAAGGATTTGGTTTGACTAAGTGTCATTGAGACAATGGGAGGGAATTTCGGTGGTGGTTCAACGGGAAGTGGCATCGGTTCTTCGGGAATAAATGATAACGATGCAACCAGGGGTGACGATTGTGGAGTAGTTCCTTTGAAAGGGGGAATATCCCATGGGAGAGGAATAAGGTCAAGTGACGACGGTCCTACGTGTTTCTTTACCAATGGTTGGGGAGGCGGTAGTGGGATTTCTTCCAGTGTTGGTGACCTATTCCATGGGGCTAGAATAACGGGTGTTGCTCCTCTCTGCGGTGGTGATGGGGTGAGTGACTGGGGTAATGGGATTTCAACTGGGTCTTCAACAACCATGGGTGGTGGTTCATATTGCTCCATTGACGAATATTGTCGTCAATGTTGTCCCCAAGGGACTAGAGGTAACGGTGGTGTGACAACGCGGGGTGGTTCCACAAGCGAAGGGCTAGGGTAGGTAGGCATTTGAACAAAAGGAGATGGATCCATAACAGGTGGTGAAGGTGTTCTTGGTACGACGGGTGGTAATGGTACGACCTTTTGTGGTATGGATGATGACGGGTGAATGAATGGTCAGATAACTGGTGCTGGTCCAACGTGAGGTAGTGGTACGATGACTGGGGCGGATGACGGTGCTTCTGGAATGATGACGGATCCTCCTCCCGTTCCTGGGCCAGGTATGAATATTGGTGATGGTGACTTGTTTCTCATAGTTCTTTTACGACCTCTGAGGAATGCTTGAAGTCCGGTAAGGAATGTTTGATCCTTCAGTATTTGGTAATAAGGGGAGAGGGTGCCGAATGGGAGGATGGTTTGTTTTTGAAGGTTCCTTTCCTTAACGATCAGTGAAAGGATTTCCTTTGTAACCATATCGTAGAGTCGTCGGTGGAAGTGGTAGAGATAAAGGGTGGTGTTGCTGTCCTTCTTTCTGAACATTTTGGCGACAGCATCAGTTTTGAATTTGTTACTGAGGAGGGTCCACTTGTCACTGAGCCAGGTCATGACCTTGATACATTCCTCACACTTCTTCTTGAGCGATGTGGAGGAGGTGGTCTGAGGGGAGGAGTCCGGTGTTGGTATACTGCTCGGATTGATTGTTGTCTTCTGCTTCTTCAGTGGGAGTAACGGGGTCGGGGTTGGTGACGTGAAGTGGAATGTTTTCTGCTTCTGTGGGGGTAATGGCTGTTTCGTTGCTGCTACTCTTGCTAGTAGCGCTAGTGGGGATGATGATGTTGAAGGGGGTTGCTGGTCTTGGTTGATATCGAGGGGGATGGGGAGCGAATGGAAATCTTTCATAATTGACGTGGGTCCTGAGGACAGGGTCTTCGTTATCAACTGGGACCATGATTGCTTCGTGGTCAATGTCGATGGTGTTGAGAGTTTCTCTTGGTCACCAGGTGGTCCAGTGGTAGGTGATGTTGAAGTGTCCTTGATGGACGAAGGTGCCAAAGAAGTAGAGTTGGTTGTTGTCCATATGCATGCGGATAAGGATAATACCGTCGTCGGTGCCCAAGGTGAAGATGGTCGAGGTGGCGAATCCTGTGCTGGGGAGTTCATGATGGACTGAGGACATGGTGGTTGGGGATAGGGGGAGTCGTCTGAGATTCCGAGGGTTCTTATACTGTTTGTTTGACTTTTAAAGTCTGCTAGTAGATCCGATGCGTGGAGATCCTTGGAGTTGACCCAGGAATCATGAGCTGGCGAGTACCCTTTCCAGCACACAAGGTATTGCTTCTTCTTCCAATGACCAAATAGTCGTTCTTTGAGTATCTGCTCAACTTCCCATTCCGGTTTGCCTTCTAGGATGTCTGGTGGCGGTTCCAGGAAATTGGGTCCATGTTGATTGGTTTCTTTATATGGCGTGAGTAGAGATGCATGGAAGACGTCATGAATCTTCCAGGTGGGTGGTAACTTGATTTTATACGCGACTTTGGATATTTGGGAGACTACCTCGAAAGGTCCGTATCTCCTTGGTGATAACTTGGGTGTGATGTTACTTGGGAGTCGTAGGTTTGTTCCTTCTAACCAGACTTTGGATTTGATAGGGAATGGTGAATGGCGTGGATGTTCTTTGATCCAGGATTCTTGCGCTTTACGTTGTGCCTCTTGGGTGGCTTTCCTGGCTTCTTTGATAGATGAGAGTCGTTGTTCAAGGGATGGGATGTCTGTCTTTCTGGTTGGCTGATGAACTTGTGGGGTGTAACCGATAAGTAAGTCGAATGGAGTTTTCTTTGTAGTAGCGGAGGGCCAGGAGTTCTTAGTGTACTGAGCTAGAGGTAACCAAGCGTGCCAGTTGTTCTGTTGAGTGCCACAGAATACACAAAGGTATTGTTCAAGGGTTTGGTTAGTTCGTTCGCTAGCTCCGTCTGTCTGAGGATGGTAGGCTGTGCTGATGTTTTGACGAATGTTTAGGATGTGGCATAGTTCCATTGAGAACTTGGATACAAAGCGGACATCACGGTCCGAGATTATTTTGTGGGGTATGCTGTAGTGAGGGATGACGTTGTTCAGGTAGAGTAGAGCGACTCCTTCAGAGTCGATTGTTTCATTACAGGGGATAAAGACGGATGCTTTCAAACAATCCGTATCGGTAATCATGAGGATGGTGTTGTATCCTCCTGATAGGGGTAACTTGGTGATGAAGTCCATGGCTACAGTTTCAAAAGGGCAAGCGTTTTCAGTTGGGGTGATAGGGAACATAGGGGGATGAGCAGGATGAGTGTTGACTTTAGTCATTTGGCAAGTAGCGCAGCCTTTGATATACTCAGTTACGAAGATTTTCATTCCGGGCCACCAGTAGTAAGGTGCGATGAGTTGGAGGGTTTTGGAAATTCCGGCGTGTCCAGCGGTTTTGTGGTCATGAAAAAGGGATGTTACTCCCCTCCTAAGGTCATTGTCTGCCACGACAACAAGTGCCGTTCTGTGGTACCAGTGAGTTCCGTCCAGTAGGGATAAGTTGTGAGTCGGTGCCCATTGCTTGAGTGTTTTCTGATTTTGGTATTGTGCTAGCTTGATTCTTGAGTCTAGATTGTCTCCTATGCTGTCCATGTCAAATACGTGGATTGAAGTATGCTGGTCGCAGAAATATTGGTCCGGCCATACAGTAACGTCTTCGTTAATTTCGTTTGGTCCTTCGTAGTCGGGTCGCCTAGATAGTGCATCAGCTCGATTAGTAGCCCCAGGTTTGTACTCCAGTAAGATGTTATATTGTTTGCATTCTGGTAAGTAACCAGCAATGTGTGGCCCAATTTTGCGGGGCTCTCTGTAGTACCTAAGATTTGCGTGATCAGTATACACCAAGACGGGGATAGTTGTTCCTTTGAGCAGATGAGACCAGCAGCAGAGTCCTCGCATGACTCTGAGGAATTCGCAGTCATAGATGGGGTAGTTCTGTTCGGTCTGGGTGAATTTTTGGGAATGGAATCCCACCAGTCGTCGTGGTCCTGGTTTCTGAGTGCCATCTGGTTTAGTAATGGGGGGGTCTCATTGGTAGAGTATTGCTCCTGTTCCGACCTGTGAAGCGTTGGTTTCAAGTTCGAATTGTCGGTCTGGGTCGGGTCTGGCTAGGATAGGTGCACTGGTGATTAAGGTGATAAGTTTGTCTTGGGCCTCGATTTGCTTGGGCCCCCATTCAAATGGTATGTCTTTTCCGGTAAGTGCTGTAAGAGGTGCGGCAATGATACTGAAGTTGGGGCAGAACATGCGGTGATAGCCGGCGACTCCTAGGAATCCACGAACTTGTCATTTGTCTTTGAGTATGCATGGGTAATCCCTGAGTCTGGCGACTTTGGCTGGGTCGACAGTTGCTCCTTCCTTGGAGATCCGGACGCCTAAAAAGTCCATTTGCAGTTGCATGAAGACGGATTTTGACAGTTTGAGGTGTAGGCCATGACGTGCAAGTAGATCGAATAGGAAATGAATGATTTCGACATGTAATTTGAAGTCTTTGAAGAGGGTGCCTATACCACAGTCGTCCATGTAGTTCTGGAGAATGCGCCATATGTCGTGTATGCCTTTCTTCTCGAAGTGCTTGTAAAGTTCCTTGAGAATACCGTTCATGAATCGTTGGAAGCTGGCTGGTGAGTTTGTCACGGACTGCCCCGCTTACCTAACTCTTTCCGTCTTATTTCGTTTTCTCATTCCGTTTCCATCTGTGACTCCGGGCCGCTTTGCCCACTGCTTACTAAACTATCGATGGACTGCTCTCGCGTTTTCTAGAGACTTCCATACGTTTCCATGTGCTTCCACAAGTTTCCGTCTTGTTCTCTCTTGACCTTCTGCGATTCTCCTTGCGATTCCAGTAGCTTCTTTCGTCAGTGTATATAAACTGTACTCCATAGCATAGAACGGCTTTCCCAAGCTCGTTCTATTCGTGCAATCAGACTTTGACAGTCTCTTCTCACTACGGAACGCGTGTGGCTTCCCTCCGAACAAACCCAACTTGCATTAGTCAGCTTGGCTGCTAATTGCCCTTGACTCTCTACGTCTCGAGATCACGTGCTAGTGTCTCGCTCGATTCCAAGTCACGCGTGACTTGTGTAATCTTCACTCGTCATCTCGATTGTCATGTGACGCCTCACGTGACCGATTTCCTCTTTAGGAACGACCCCTCTTCGAAATCCATCTTTGTAATCTTGCCCGAGATCCCCGAACCCCGAGATCCCCGGACTCGATCTGACACGGTGGTCTGACCGTGACAGAGTTACTCATCCCAAAGAACATGACTTTGGGTTCGAATAGTCCCCGACGTGTTTTGAATGCGGCCTTCCATTGATCGCCTTCCCGTATGCAGATGTTATTGTAACCCCAGCGGATGTCGAACTTGCTGAATAGTTCCATTCCTTGCAAGTTTTCAATACACTGTTTGAGGTTTGGGAGTGGGGTAACGTCCTTCCGGGTGACTGCATTGAGGGGGTGATAGTCGATGATATATCTCTTCTCCTTCAAGTCTTTCTTAGGGACCATGAAGGTAGAGAAACCGTAGGGAGAGTCCAAGGGTGCAATGTAGCCTTTTTCCAAGTTTTCGTCGATGAATTTGTTCTCTGCTTCCTGTTCGTCTCTTGAAAGCGGGTAGACTTTGCAATTGAAGCGGGTGGGGGTGGTGTCCATGAGTACGATTTTGTGGTCTCCGTCTCTGCGAGTTGGCGGGAACTTGTTTGCCTCTTCATCCGAAAATAGTGCTGTATGACATTTGAATTCTTCTGGGAGGGTGACTTCCTCCTTCCCATGTTCCGATGCATACTTATGGGCCATTTCGACTGCTGTGTGGGTGCGATTAATCTCTACTGGGCCTTCCCTCATTTCTGAAGGAGTGACTCCCGACCATAGAGCGCATGTCTGTGCCTCCAAGATAAGGTCTTCGTTTTCTTGGTTCTTCTGTTTGAGCCATGTCTTTGCGCGTTGAAGAGTGCCATGGAGTAGGGTTTCGATTTGGACTTTTGGTCCTTTGAGTTCGCTTTTCTCCCAATCAATATCTGGGTTGAACTTTTTAAACCAGGGGTAACCAAAGAGCATTCGGTCGCGACCTAGATTCGTGACATAGAATCTTGTTCGTTCTTTCTTGTTTCCCTGAGTGACAAGTAGGTCGCAAGCCCTAGTGATAGTTCCAGCTTGGTTCATAGTTCCATCGACGTTGTATACTGCTTGTGAGAAAGGGAGTCTTTTGGTTCCTAAGCGAAGTTTATCAATAGTCGTCTGGTCGATAAAGTTTTCTGTTGCTCCAGTGTCAAGTAAGATTGTTTCTTCTGCCATCCCTCGATAGTGTGTGATTGGAACTTTGAGTTGTATTGAATTCGATTTATTTACAAACACACTATCAAGTCAGAAAGCCCTAACTAAGGCAGCTAGTTGAGGGCTTCGGGAAAATCCTTTGGCATGAGTTTCCCGATGAAGCCCAGCTTAGTTTCTTTGTCGAAGGAGTCCATATTCTCCTTCATGTAGTCAGCAAGACTGTCAAGATTTCCAAAGTCTGGCATAATAGGTGCGGCATGAACCCTAGTGGATTCCCTAGTATTGTTGGAGCAACCGCTGAAGTTACCGCGGTCAGCTTGTTTCTTGCAACAATCCTTGGCTTGGTGTCCTTTGGTTTCGCAGTAGAAGCACAAGTTGCTTCGCATGAGTTCTGCTTTCTTGGCTTCGGAGTGCTGTTGTCCTCTGCCAATGGTAGCATTGATGTCTGTGGTGACTGTGGCATCGACGTCCATATGATATCCTCCTTGGGAGGTGGTACATCGGTCGTTTTTGTTCCTCCAGTTATTGTTCTTCCCATAGCTGCCTCTTCCGGAGTTATTGACCTGCCTAGGGGCTAGTTTGAATGTTTGGAAGAGTCCCTGACGTTTCTGGGTGAACTCGGCTGCCACCTTCCATTTGAGATGGGATTTGCGGGCCTGTTCTTCCCATTTGTTACGTTCTTGGGATTACGCAGGGTGCATTTTTCATTTTTCACCTGCTTACTAAGCCTTTCCCATCACGTGACCAACCACCCATCCATCGATCACATGACCAATCACCTGACTAGTCACCTGACCACCCACATGACCAGTCACATGCCATTTTAGTCACCTGCTCCTCAAAGTCACCTGTCCTATATCACCTGTCCCAAGTCACTTGCGCATCACCTGATACTCCCTCACCTGACCTCACATGACCCTATTCCTACCCCTGACTCGTCTCTATTCGCTTACCTCAGCCTCGCTTCCGGATTCTCGGCCCGCTTACTATACTTTCTTCATAGCCTCGTTTTGCGACTCATACTGACTCCCTCTTTGTTACCTTCACACGTGAGTCAGTTCTGCAGTATATGACTCCATCTTTTGGACTATGACTTGTTACTAGTACAAGTACTCGTAGTATTAGGCCTGAGTCATACAGCCTCCTCACATGTATATAAACCCTTGTGTTTTCCTAGAGTTGGGCCTTAAGCCTGACTTGGTTTAATCCCAAGTGTTGTAGCTTCCACAGCGCCTTCAGTTTTCGCCCGCACTCCGTGCAAGTCGTCTCGAACATTGTCGAGACTCTCCTTTACATCTTTCATTATCCCCACTAGTGTCTTGCACGCGTGCAGACCCATCATACCAGTGCATCCAAGGGCCAGCGTTCGCTACCTGCGATCCCTTGAAGTACAAGTCCCGCTGCCGTTATACAAACTCGTGCATGTCGCACCTTAGGGTCCTTGGCCCTTAACACCATTGTTTGAAAGTCCAGGGGTCTTTAGCAGTAGGGTTGTAGGTAGGGGAATTAATGATGGTGCTAGTGAGTCCTTGATTCATAGCGTGCTTGAGGGTTTCTATGGTTCCCTTGTTGTCGAGGGGAACATCAGCTTCGTGCGCGAGCTGCTTGAATTTGGCAAAGAAATCGTCGAGACTTCCTCCTTGCTTGAGTTTGCATAACTCCTGATAAGCTTCAGCTTGGCGGTTCTGATTGGTGAAGGCGTTATTGAACCTTTTGAGGAACTCGGTCCAGAGAGTTTCATCTGTGGGTAAGGTTCCATCATTTAGCTTGTTATTGAGGTGTTGAAGTTGTTCTTCCTTCCAGGCATCTACACAAGTGCCGTCCATGTAACCAAGCATAGTTACAATTTTTGTGAAGGGTACTTTCATCGTGTCGTTGTTTTGATTGACTGCTTCCCATAGAGCCCATTGGAGTAGGAATTTGCAAGTTTTGGCTCTGTCTCCATCGAACATGGATGGGGGGTTTCCTTTGAGTGCACCATTAGAGTGATTGATGATGTTAATCCTCTGCACATCAGCCTGTGCTTGGCCAGTAGCGACATTAATTTCTTCCTGTTGTTCTGCCATAGTGGTTGGATAATCTGGGGTGTTGGGGCGGGTAGGAAGCTGCTGAAGTGCTGTGGTAACTGCTGCAATAGTGAGAGGGACGCTGGCCTCTTGTTCATAAAAGGGGTGGTTGGGGTGCTGAGGATCTGATATATTCCACCAGCCAAGGTTCCTGCTTGACCTGACGATTCCTCCTTCCTTCGTTTGCCAATTATTGTTTATTTGGCGAAGTTGTACCCAAAGGTAAGTTTCGTTGGCTTGAACGAATTCAACGGGGATATGTTTCTTTGACGGGGTATCAACGTAGTACCTGGTATCGGGATGTCCTAGTCCTCGATTTTCAAAGTATGCGTTAACTTTGACGTGTTCTGGGAGATCGTCCTGTTGTCTCCTGAAGATTTGTGTATGTCTGCTGTCTAGTGTGTATGTCTGGGTGGTCGCCATGGTGGTAACAGCTCTGTGTTTCAAGAGCTTGTAGGAAAGCCTAACTTGTGTTAAGGTCCAAGGGCCTTAAAGACGCGACGTGTGTGGGTTGGTTTGGCGACAACTGGGATTGCTCAGTGGGTTATCCTCCTGAGGCAATGATCACGTGAGTAGTGCGGTACCAGTTGGCTACACAGTATAACAAGTTAAGTCCCTGATGATAAAGGCGACTTCTGAGTGTTCTGATAGAAGTAGAGGGGAGAGCTTCAAGGTGCTTTGAAGCGACTGAAGTGTCTGACTGGTGACTCTGAGAGTCCTAGGTGGAAGCTACAAGTCTTGGATTGAAAACCAAGTTAGGCTTAGGGCCTAACTGCTAAAAGTACGGGCGCTTATATACAAGTGAGAAGTAACAGGTCACAGGAGTCACAAAGAAATATGGAAATATTTAGTAAGGTTTATCATGACGTGGCGGTTCTAAGTATAGCTCCATCATGAGCTGGCAATCTAAGAATAGCCCATCATGAGCTGGCAGTTCGAAAGAGGATAAATGGTAATGCTGCGGAATGCTGCGGACTGCGGAATGATGGCATGTGATAGTTGACTGCGGATTAGTCAGATGGTCCATCAGGTGACTTGTCAGGTGATTCGGTGGTGGTCCGAGCGGCGCGTAGGGGAACGAGTGGGGAACAAGTGACCGAGAGCGCAAGATAAATGAGTAGAAAATGGTGGAAAATTGGGGTAGGGTCCCAGGATCATAACAGATGGAGGTGTGACAAGTGTGTGTGCCCCTTTTCATCCTTGGCCGTAGACCTCTACTGACTTTCTGTGCACCTGTAAAAAACAAACAAAACACTTTGGATGACAACTCCAATCCGTTTGGGACAATGCACTCATCGCCAAGGCCATCCGATTGACACCAGCCAATTACTTGAAACTGATTTGCACGCCGGCCCTTGAGTCTTCCCTCTGTGACATGAGCTACAACCCCTACATCCGTTGCCATGGCATATACTGGGAGGGACTCGGCCCCGACCAACGGAGCGGTTGCTGGGGTTCCAAAGCTGACTTGTGGCTCTTGTGCGCGCCTGCTCCTTCCTCCCAGTCCATATGCATGCAGTTAGAGCAGCCGCTGCAAGAGGTGCTTGTAGGTGCAGCGACAGCGCTACGGCGCAAGCTCCGTCTGGGGAACAGTCCACCGGCAACAAGCGATTCGGATACGCCCTGCCCCTATGTGTGGGCCGCCCCCATCCATGTGCTCAACTGCAGCATCATGTAGGCCAGTGACAACTGCGCTCCCTGGTCTGCCCTACTGCACTTTGCCAAAGGCATCAGCAACCACTCACCGGACGACTGCCAATTCCTCAGCACGGATCTCCAGGTGGGTGGCGAGTGCGCCAACACCCTGACACCATACAGAACATCAGTTCTATCCTGACTGGCTTTGCCAGCACGCGGGGGGGGGGGGTCTGGTGGTATTATTGAGTCGGTCGATATGACTTTCCCCTACCCCCCTTGCGTGACATCTGATGGGCCGATTCCCAAGTCTGCTAGGTTGTAAGAGTGGAGTAGCATACGGGTGGTTAATTGTTGAGCCGGGTGGTATGACTTTCCCCTACCTCCCTTGCATGGATCCAATACTGATCTGTTTTTAGTGACAGTTTTGCCGTGCCCTGGCATTCAGCGGCATGTGGAGCAAGTCGGCAAAACCATCAGTGTCAGTCTAAATACTTTTACTATATTTCATTTTGTTCTGACTGAATACTAGTTGGTGGAAACTAGGCGAGCTATTTCAAACCATATTGCAGGATACAAAATGTAGCAAGTCCCCGAAATCCTGTCTCACTCACCTTTGCTTCCCTTCCTCAACATCTTTCTGCCCCCAACATGGCTACTGCTTTCGTCCCCGAACTTCCTGCGCCCTCTGAGACACAGAACCATTGGCTTTCAAACATGGACATTAATTCCGTCACGGAGCTTGACACAGAGGACCTTGAACTTGCCATGGATCCCTCAGCGTGCATGTCAAGCAAGCCCCATTCTTTTTTCCTCTTATCCTAATTTTTTTGATCCTTTTTTGGCTATTGTAGGGGGATGCGTGGAGCCAAGTCCACCAATGCACTCATAAGTGCTATATGTAAAGCCGTTGAGGTTTTTGTGATGACACTCAACAACATTGGATCGACACATGGACGGTATGTGTGTTTGTTATTATGCTACTTCTCCGACCTTGCATAGTGACCCATAATGCAGTTCCAAAAAATACGTGCAATTACTTGGTGGCATTGGATGCTTTAAGAAGGCTGTTCAGGGTTCCACAACACCCTTTGGAGCCTTCTGTTCCATGAAGCTCATAGAATGGAATAAATGTGCACTTCTTTTCTCACTGTACTGTTGCTTCAATGTGCTTATATCATAGTCCTCTTAGACAAGAAACCCAGTGACAAGACAACTCTCAAGGAATTTTTGCAGCTGTACCGCGTTACTGAAGAGCTGAAAACCGAATACAAGAATTGTAACAAGGAGGTGCTGCTCAAGGAGTTTCATAACTTGAGGCAAATGAAAGAGAGCATGCCAATGAAGGTTGTGAATATTTCTGTCTCTAAGTCCGTGTCCTGCAAATTGGACTACATTACATCTAATGTATGTTCATTTTACTTTCTTGACAAATATCTTACCCCTCTTTAGTGCCATGATCTGAACCGAATGTATGGGACTGAGATCGCACTGCTTTTTGGTCGTGGTAATAATTCCCACACCTATTCCCCTGGTGCGTATGTGACAAAGGGTGCTGGGAAGTGGTTGGAAAATGCTGAAATTGGGAACAATCCCCCAGTCGAGGCTGCCCACCAACCTGAGGCATTCGTAATCTCTGGCTGTGCCCAGCGGGTCAAGCCAACCAAGGGAGGTAAGTCAACAGTGGATGTAGTGCTTTTGTAATGTACCCCACAAATTCCAGGAGGTCGCGTAACAATGCCCCACTCTAATTTCAAGGAAGTCCTAGGCCTCGTCCCATTATAATGTATCCTCCCCTTCTCTGAGCAATGCCATTATAATGTGCTCCCCCCATATTATAACCCAGCACCCCCCTCGGAAACCTGGATTGGAGCTGGCAAACAGCAGCCCTGTGCGTGCCCCTCCCTCAGCAGCCGATGATGCAATGACAACACGGGTTTGTCATTGCTTGTTGTTGCCGACAGGGAGCACACTCTCCCCCACTTTCCCCCCATGGTATCGAATATATATGTCATATTGTTTGTATTAATCAGTGGAGTATGGATACAACAATGAATAACTACAATACTACCCCCCAAAAACTCACCCCTCGTCGCCCAATCCCTTCCGCATAATGCCGCTTGGCATTCCTATGCCTCCGAAACCTCCAGCAGGGCGATGGCGCTGTCTTGTGGGTTGCGTCCGTTGCTGTGTGGCACCATGGTGGTGGTTGCCACAGTGGCGATGGCAATGGCGATAATGGCGGCAGTGGCGATGGTGACACGAGAGGTCGCATTGCCGAGGTGGGGCGATGTGATGACACCGTGTGATGGTGACAAAGCAAGGGTGTACAGGGCCGACAAAGCTGGCACCGGCGAAACTGCTGCACAGCTCGCCTGCACTTGGGCTGCGCCATGGGGCAAATGAGAACGCACTGCATGGCACCCTGGTGGTGGTGGCCACAGTGGCGATGGCGATGACAATGGCGATAACAGTGGTGGTGGTGACAGCGATGCGAGCGGTCGCATTGACGAGGCGGGGCGATGGCATAATAATATCCATCATTGGGTTCGGGGTTCGTGATGGTCCAGCACCCGCCGCAATTAGGAGAGTCAGTCAAGAGAGTGAATGAACAGGGGGCACTCACCTCTGGTCAAGGGGATGTTCCATAGCTGTCAACTGTGGTCATGGTGTTGAATTCTTCGTCTGGATTGGACAGGAAGAGTTGACTTTGGTGAGCTGAGGTGGCACCGGTTGTGGAAGGGGGTCATGAAGAGGAGGTGGAGGGGTAAAAAGGGCAAGAGGCTTGTGCCTGACAGAGATGGGTCAAGCGAGACGGGTCAGGCGTATTGAGCAGAGACCACAGAGGGGATACATCGCAACAGGAGAAAAAGGCAACCTTGCAAGAGGCACTGACGAGCTGGGGCCCACAGAGAGAGGGACCTGTCAGGAAAGGGAAAGTAAGTAAATGAACAAGGGGCACTCACCTCTGGAGGCCACAGAGGGGGGAATCCTGGAGGATACATGAGGACATAGAAAGGAAGCAACCTTGTGAGGGGCACTCACGAGCTAGGGAGGGCATGCCAAATGCCTCGGTGTGGGGATACTGAAGATAATCAAGGCCAGCAGGGAGGCCTTCCATTGTGGTTGTAGGTAGTGGTGTGAGGAAGAGTGGGGATGGACGTTGGACCGTAGAGCGAAGACCTCGTCAAGACATGGAAAGAAGGTGACGCGACTGAATGCATGCAGTTGTGTTCGGATGCTGTGGTTAAGGTTGGGGTTTAAGGGTTTAGTGGTGTGTGTACTGTAGTAGTGTCATGGTACAATACACTTGGATTGAAACCCTCTCTTCACCATACAGGACTTGTACAGACCACACGCCTGTCTGCACCCATCCACTACTTATCCACAAATGTTGACAAGACCCTCACTCTGTGGTCCCTCCCTCATGAGTGCCCATTACTCATTCGCTTTCTTTGCGTACCCTGATGTGTCCCTCCTGCAGTCTCCAGATGGTGAGTGCCCCTCGTTCATTCACTTTCTTCTGTGTCCCTCCCTCTGTGGTCTGTACTCCTTGCTTGGCCACCTCCTTTCCATGTGTCGGCACCCCTTGCGATGTCGCTTTTTTCCTGTGTCGCAATGTACTCCCTCCTCTGTGGCCTCCAGAAGTAAGTGCCCTTCACTCGGTCTTACTCCTCCCATTCCCGACAGCTCCCTCCCTCTTCAGGCCCCAGCTCTTCGGCACCCCTTGCAAGGTTGCATCCTTCCAGTGTCCCAACACATCATTTCCTCTGCGTCTCCAGAGGTGAGTGCCCTTCATTGGGTCATGTCCTTTCCATGTCCTGATGTATCCTCCCTCTGTGGGCCCAGCTCTTGGGCACCCCTCGCATTCTTTCCGACTCAGCGGGCTTTCGCAGTGGTCCGTCAGTCCCATGTTAGGCCTCGCCATGTGGCTGGCCTTTCTTACCCCCCCTGCTCCGCCTAACGCCATGGGCCCCAACGCCTCAGATGCTGCAACGGTGGCTTTATCAGCCCCACCAGCAGATCTGACGCTGGAAGTGCCCTCGGCCATGGCAAGTGCAGCGCCCACAACCAGCAGCGCTCACCCTCATCTGTGCGTGTCAACGCCTGGGGGTCTGACTCCCTTCGCGTCCGTACCGGCCTTCACAACTGTGCCAGGCTTGTGCTCTCATTCGGCCCACAGTGCAGCCCACATTTTGTCAGCCAGGTACACCCTTGCTCTGTCGCCATCACACATCGCCATCATATCGCCCCGCTTTGGCAGTGCAACTTCTCGCATCGCCGCCGCAGCTGCTGGCGTTATTGCCATTGCCATGACCGCCATCATTGGCGTCGCCACTGTGGCCACCAACGCCAAGGTGCCATGCAGCGACGATGCAACCCATGACGCAATACTGCGACCTGCCCACGCGACCTGCTTGCACAAAAGCCCGCGCTCTCAGTTTTGCTTGAACCGCGCTGCCTCGTCATCGCAACTCGCAAGCAGTAAACCGCACATGCACATGGCATCAGCGCCATCGTCAGGGACCATGTGGGAGCCCCGGAACTCGCCAACGCTGCCCAGATCAGCAGCAGAGAAAGTTACAGCGCAGCACCACAGATTGAGGATGGAAGTGGTGGTAACGGTGGGGTAGAGCGTGCCTGCTGTCAGCGACGATGAGCAATGACGAACTCACATCACCGGAGGCGGGGCGTGCGCAGGAGGGTAGCTGCTTTTCGGCTACAGGTTTCCAGGAAGGTGGGGTGTTATAATGTAGCAGAAGTATGAGGTGAGGGTATTATAATGTGGTGTGAGCACATTATGATGGCATTGCTCAGAGAAGGGGAGGATACATTATAATGGGACCAGGCCTAGGACTTCCTTGAAATTAGAGTAGGACATTGTTACATGGCTTTGTGGATTTTGTGGGCTACATTACAAAAGTGCTACATGGACACCTTGGTAAGTACCATATTTGGATCACTGGCTACAGGACATGACGCAATATGGTAGGCTTGGCAAGGGCTGAACAACAGAACACGCGATCTTACTGCTGGAAAACAATTCTGAGTGGCCTTAGTAAGTCTGTTGTGTTTTGTCTTTGGAGCATACACTAATATTCCACTGTAGAGACAATCCTCAAAGAAAAGGGCGTCCCCTGCACCAACATTCAGATGAATTACACCCATTACGAAGACAAAATTGTTGAGACCTTTAATGTGGCCCTTGACAGTTGGCCCCTATGCAGCCGTGTCTGTAACCCTGGTGGCCTTAGCTGCTATGAAGCCAGCACCCTCAAGGATGCTCTGGCTAGCGGGGCATGTAAGTGGACCACTCTGACACCAG
>Ga0307510_10001190_pt1 | contig 28106 bp, 46 predicted proteins | sample 12_EM_MG_FD_207224 | JGI IMG/M metagenome (GOLD analysis project Ga0307510, IMG submission 207224) | Populus trichocarpa ectomycorrhiza microbial communities from riparian zone in the Pacific Northwest, United States - 12_EM | ecosystem: Host-associated > Plants > Roots > Unclassified | place... | reverse complement strand
ACTGCGCACAGACCACCCTGTATTAGTATATAAGACCTACGAATTTAGGTGAACAGTCCTTAGACTGTTCTCTTGTCAATCCCCCACACTGGAGCCTTTCAAAGCTCCCTCATCGTTAGCAGCACCCTGCCCATCGTCCCCTGCAGTCTACTCCGTCCCGCCTCTCCTTGTCTTCTGTCTCTTCCTTGTCAACATCTCCTTGCTGCTCCTTTGGATCAGTCACCTTCAACTCCGTGCCGTCGTCGAGTCTCGCTACTCATAAAGTAGTGAGTTCCCGACAGAAACGGATGAAGATCTCTGGGATAGCTTCATAGAAAGGTTCAAATCAGCCTTCACCAACCAAAACCAAAAAGAGGAAGCCTATCAGAAACTATGCAAACTCAAGCAAGGAGAAAGCCTTGACGACTTCTTTGCTAAATTTAAACAACTTGCCCACAAAGCAGGAGTTCCCCTAGATGACAAGGGAACTATCAAAACCCTCAAACATGGCATGAACCAACCACTCACCAGGGCAGTTATACAATCCCCTGATTTTAACCCAAATGCAGATGTCCCATGGACCTTTAAAAAATGGGAAGACCAGGCCAGGATGTCCCACCAGAAATGGCTAGCTGCCACTCAATTCAGTCAGCAAAGGCAAGGACTGTATAGAGCCTTCGGACTAACGCCCAAGCCAAACCAAGGGAAAAGTAACCAGCATGGAAGGAACAGAACTTCCGGACCATGGACCACCTCCCAAGGAGGATATGCCATGGACATCGATGCCAATAGAATGGGACAAACACATTCCGACACCAAAAAGCAACAACTCATAAATGAAAACAAATGTTTCTATTGCAAAATCAAAGGACACCAAGCCCATGTCTGTTGCAAGAAATTAGTGGACCATGCCAAAAGTGGCAAAACCACTGGCAATGACACCCCTACTGTCCGAAACCAGGACCCCATTGATATGACCCCAGACAACATCTCCAGTTTCTTAAAAGACCACATGGGCTCACTTGATGAAGATACCAAGCTGAGCATTATTGAATCTCTTATGCCAAAGGATTTTCCTCAAGCCCAAAACTAGCTGCCATAGTTAGGGCATTCCGCCTTGATAGTGTTTTTGTAAATCACTCAAATTCTGTGCAAATAAAAGTCGCGTTTTCACACTATCAAGGGAAGGCAGAAGAAACAGTCCTACTTGACACTGGGGCAACTGAAAATTTTATTGACCATACAACTGTCATCAAACTATGCTTAGGAATGAAGAAACTCCCCTATCCCCGCCCAGTATTCAATGTCAATGGAACCCTTAATCAACATGGAACAATCACTCACACTTGTGACCTACTTGTTACTAAAGGCAACAAATGGGAATGTCAAAGATTCTTTGTCACTAACCTAGGACGCGATCGACTTCTCTTTGGCTACCCATGGTTTAAAACTTTTAAACCCGAAATTGACTGGGAAAAGGGAACACTCTTAGGCCCAAAAGTTCAAATGAAAACCCTATTATTCGGAACCCTCCAACATGCCAAAACATGGGTCAAAAGCAAAATACCGGTTAATGAAGACCTTATCCTTGAAGCGCAACAAACCAGGTGGGATCCATGGTTGGGAGTAACCCCTTTAGAAATGAAGGGAGGCCCAGTGGAAGTCAATTGCACCCATACAGCAGTAGAAATGGCCCATAAGTATGCAACGGAACATGGGAAGGAGGAAATTACCCTCCCAGAAAAATTCAAATGTCACACGGCACTATTTTCAGATGAAGAAGTGAACAAATTCCCACCAACCTGTGGTGAAGGAGACCATAAAATTGTACTAATGGATACTGCCCCCACTTGCTTTAATTGTAAAGTTTATCCACTCTCAAGGGATGAACAAAAAAGCAGAGGATCAATTCATCGACAAAAACTTGGCCAAAGGATATATCACACCATCGGACTCCCCCTATGGTTTTTCAACCTTTATGGTCCCTAAAAAGGACTCAAAAGAGAAACGGTACATTATTGATTATTGCCCCCTCAATGCGGTCACCAGGAAAGATGTCACCCCACTCCCCAATCTCAAACAATGTATTGAAAACCTACAGGGAATGGAATTATTCAGTAAATTCGACATCCGCTGGGGCTATAACAACATCCGGATATGCGAAGGGGACCAATGGAAAGCTGCTTTCAAAACCTGCCAAGGACTATTCGAACCAAAAGTAATGTTCTTTGGCATGAGCAATTCACCAGCAAGTTTCCAACGCTTCATGAATGGTATTCTTGAAGAGTTATACAAACACTTTGAGAAGAAAGGTGTACTTGAAATATGGCGCATACTCCAGAACTACATGGATAACTGTGGAATAGGAACCCTACTCAAAGACTTCGACCTTCATGTCAACATTATTCACTTCCTATTCGACCTCCTTGCACGTCACAGTCTACATCTCAAATTATCGAAATCTGTCTTCATGCAACCACAAATGGATTTCTTGGGTGTCCAGATATCAAAAGACAGAGCTACAGTCGACCCAGCTAAAGTTGCAGGACTCAGAGACTACCCACATGAACTCAAAGACAAGTGACAAGTCTGTGGATTCCTAGGAGTCTCTGGGTACCATTGCATGTTCTGTCCCAATTTCAGCATCATCACCGCTCCACTCACAAAGCTCACTGGAAAAGATGTACCTTTCGAATGGGGACCTCAGCAAAAGGAGGCTCAAGATAAACTTATTGATATGATCACCCATGCACCAGTACTTGTTCGACCAGACCCTGATCGCCAATTTGAACTAGAAACAGATGCATCGCAAATTGGAACAGGTGCCATACTATATCAATGGGACCCCCCTATCACAAAACCAGACGGCACCCAGAAACCAGGACCAAGATGACCGGTAGGATTCCACTCCCAAAAATTTACCCAAACTGAACAGAACTACCCCATCTATGACTGGGAATTCTTGGGAGTTATGCGCGGACTACGCTGCTGGTCTCACCTCCTCAAAGGGACAACTATACCTGTTCTAGTCTTCACTCCCAGCCAGAAATGGATCTAATTGGATCGAATGTGAATGAATCAGGTCAATATAAATAATCAGATTCGATGGGATTAGAAAAGTGAGACCGACATTAGATCGGGAGTGAATCCCATCGAATGCAAGATAATCCCATCAAACTGATCTGCCTGGGTTTGATGGCATTAGATTACAATCGTTCTCATTTGTTCACATTAGATCGCATTCATTTCTACAGTACTGGTACTACATTTTATATAATTTGATACTTTCAAATGCTATCAAATCCCATCGAATAAAACAAATTCCATCAAATTACTGTTGAATGCAGTACTGGTTGAGTCACTTCATGCAATTGAGGAGTGTGCCACAGGAGGGTTGATGCTGTACCACATGTGATTCGTGGCAATGCACTGCAGGCACTTGCCAAAGTCAGGGTCAAAAGAGTTTGTGTAGGGCATGAAGCCACTGATGGTGTTTGTGTGGACTTGGTCAGGGAAGAGCTTTGTATGCAACAGCAGTCGAGTTTGATGGTGGCAGTGCCGTCAAGGGAAGAGGAGGTGGGGTGAGTATACACTGACCAGGAAAGGGGAGGATGAGAGCATGAATACACATCGCAACTTGCTAGAAGAGACCGGGCAGACGTTGGCAATGGCTTGATGTGGACAAGAGATCTAGAATGAACTAGATGCAGGGGCGGTGTGAGAGCAGTATTGGGGAATGAATTGAATGAGATGTGTATGCACCTTTATTCCAGCCTTTCTGGCCTTTTCTTTTTCTTTGCACTCCTAGAAATGTATGTGAAAAGTGTGAGCGTTAAGTCATATAAGATGAGATGAGTTAGACATACCTTGAGGGTATCTTTATTGATACCTGACATGCCACAAATGAGCGAACGCACTGAGGTGCTGCCACAAAAGTGCAAGTGTGAAGTCAATGTGTTGCTGCAAAGGGGCCCAGATGAGGGCGAACATGAGCAAGATGGGCCGATGCAAAAGTTGTTGTGCAAGGACATCCTGTCCACTTGGGTGGGAGCAGCCCTTGGGGATCCAGGATGGCCAGCTGGAGAGTGAATCACTGAGTTGAAAGGGCCTGTTGAGGCCAAGAAGAACAACAACAGCGGCGGTCTCCATGTTGGCCGAAGAGGGGGGCTGGTGTGCCGCTGAATGGGTTGGATGGGTGGCACCACCATGGGGCAGAGGAGCGGTGAGGGGGCCGGCTGCAAAAAAAGATGCAAGTGTGTCAATGTTGAGTTGTCGGCGAGGCAGACATGGGATGTACTGGTGAGCATAAGGAGGTCATGCATCTGAGTAGACATGGGCGTGATAGGGGCGGACCCCTGCTGTTCAGGGTCATGCCTTTGTCTAAGGAGCAGGCAGTGGCATAGGAGAGGCTGTGTCGCCGACGTTGGCATCACGGTTGCAAACCCAGCTTAGTCTTTGATGTTGGGGCAGTTGGATGCAAGAGCGTGGGGGCAGGCAGGAGTGGGGAGCACAAGGGGGGCACTGGGAGGATGAGCGATGCACAAAACTGAAAAAAAAGACTCACCTATTTGAACCCTCACAAAAGTGCAAGCTCCTTGTCATGTTGTGTGTGCGCCGCCGACGCAGGTTCGAGCAGCCAGGTCATGAGACCTGCGATTGTTCCTGCTTCAGCTTCTGGGCAGGCTTCGTTTGGGGGACTTGGTGTTGAGGAGACAGCATCATCACTTGGAAGTGCGGTTTGGGGTGGCTTCTTTCGGTGTGCTGGCTGAATGGAGCAGGGGGTGGGTGGCACCACCATGGGGCGGAGGAGCGGTGGGGGGACTGGTCAGGAAAAAAACTGCAAGAGCAAGGGGGACGTACCAGGGAGGGTGAGTAGGTACAGCTCAGATGAGTGCAGACATGGGTGGACAATGCAGGCGGTGGCGCCCCATCTGTTTAGCATCATAGCATCTTCATGCTGGAGGGGTGGGATGGTGGCGAGGATGGGGATAGGACATGTGGAAGGGTCAGGACAACACACACAGAACTTGGGGGGGAAAAGTTAGACTCACCTATTCGAACCCCACATAAAAAACTGTGAGCTCCTTGTTGTTGTTGTTGTTGCATGCACTGCTGACTTTCCCATCCACAGGGGTTGAAGAGGTAGGGGAGCAGGCAGGCACAGGGGCGGTCTTGGTCAAGACCTTGCAATGGTGAGGAGATAGAAAAGATCAGGAGCAAACAGACAACTTACAAAAATATGACGGATACAACCGGAGCCAGGCCAGCAGATCTGGCATAACCAGATCACACACAGGACCATACCTGGGCCTACAGTTACGCACAGCACCGTGAAGCGGCAGACTGGCTGGATGATATGCACGATGCAGTCAAGTTTCTTTCCAGATTCCAGATTCCATAAATAGCAGTGGTGCCCAATCTGGGACATGATTCTGATAAAATGTGATTTGATACAATTAGTTTTCCTTTGATAGCTTTCTAATCAGGTCAACTAAATGTCTATTTATTCGATTGTATTCAATTTTATTCGATCCAATTAGATCCATTTTTCACTGGGCTTCACTGATCACGCCAATCTCTGTTATTACTGGGAACCCAGGAAAATAGGCCCTCATGTTGCTGGATACCTACTAGAAAGGGAGCAATACAACATCATTTTGGAATATAAACCTGGTGCCACTAATTGCATGGACGCATTATCCAGAAGACCTGACTATGAGGGACCCAACCCAATTAACAACGATGTCACTGTATAGCCAGACCACTATTTTTGCAATAATCACACCTCCATTTGGGTATTTGACATGGACAGTATCGGTGATAACTTGGACAGCTGTATCAAAATAGCTCAATATAAAGAGCAACCGCTACTCAAGAAATAGGCACCAACACATAACCTCTTCCTATTGGACGGCACACATTGGTATCACAGGACCACCCTAGTTGTTGTGGCAGACAATGCTCTTAGGAGGGGAGTAATTTCCCTTTTTCACGACCACATGACTGCCAGGCATGCCAGGATTACCAAGACACTCCAACTGATCACCCCGTACTACTGGTGGCCCAACCTGAAAACCTTCATCACCGAATATGTCAAAGGATGCACAACATGCCAAATGACCAAAGTCAACACCCATCCTACCCATCCACCCATGTTCCCCATCACTCCTGCAGACAACGCGCAACCCTTTGAAACCATTGCAATGGACTTCATCACTAAACTCCCACAATCAGGTGGTTTTGACACCATTCTCATGATCATGGACACCGATTGCTCCAAAGTGTCTATCTTCATCCCCTGTCATGAGACCATTGACTCAGAAGAAGTAGCCTTACTCTATCTCAATTACATCATCCCTCACTATGGCATTCCCCACAAAATCATATCAGATCGTGACGTCCGTTTTGTATCGAAATTCTCAACAGAACTATGTTGTATCCTCAACATCCATCAGAACATCAGTATGGCATATCACCCTCAAACCGATGGAGCAAGTGAAAGAACCAATCAAACCTTGGAGCAATATCTCTGAGTATTCTGCGGAACTCAACAGAACAACTGGCATGCATGGCTACCACTTGCACAGTATACCAAAAACTCATGGCCGTCTGCAACCACCAAGAAAACACCATATGACTTACTCATCAGATACACACCCCAAGTACACCAACCAACCAGGAAAACCACCATTCCCTCCCTCGAACAACAACTCTCATCCATTGAAGAAGCCAGGAAAGCCGCCCAAGAGGCCCAACGTAAAGCGCAAGAATCCTGGATAAAAGAGAAGCCACGATACGTCCCATTTACAGTAGGCTCAAGGGTCTGGCTAGAAGGAACCAACCTACGACTTCCAAGTAACACCACACCCAAGCTTTCCCCAAGGAGATACGGACCTTTTAAGGTAGTCTCCCAAATATCAAAAGTCGCTTACAAACTCGAACTCCCTTCCACCTGGAAAATCCATGACATCTTTCATGCTTCCCTACTCACACCCTACAAAGAAACCGACCAACACAGACCCAACTTTCTAGAACTACCACCAGAAATACTAGAAGGTGAACCAGAATGGGAAGTTGAGAAGATTCTGAAGGAGAGGTCTTTTGGCCGTTGGAAGAAGAAGCAGTACCTTGTGTACTGGAAGAACTACTCGCCAGCATATGATTCATGGGTTAACACCAAGAACCTCCACGCTCTGGAGTTACTATCGGACTTTCAAAATACCTTGAGCAGTATAAGAACCCTTCCTCTTAATGAGTCACCCCCAGCATGTCTAACCAGGCATTCTACACCTTTACCATCAACCCCCCTTTCAATTCGTTCCATCACCTCTTCAGGGATTGTTGCGAGCGGTACTCACGCCCCCCAGTCTCAGCTACAAACCGGTAGCTTCAGCATCACGTGACCGTGGGAACGTATCACATGACCCTACACGTGACTCACCACGTGACCCCTCCACCATCCGTATATCACGTGACTTATCAGCACGTGACCCTGGGAACCTATGACCCCGTGACCCTGGGAAGATAACACATGACCTATCAAGGAATTGGTCATCAACAATGTCACCTGACAAGATGCGCTTCGGACACGCGTCTAACCCGTTGATCAACACATGGCAGATCATAGGAACAATCAACAAGACACGTCCACTAAACAATCAACGAAGATGCAACTCATTGGGGCTAGTCCCTAATCGAGATGTATAATGTAATCCGCAGTTACTGCGCATTGACTGTGCAGTCCCCCGTTACCTGTAATTGTACCTACCCTAAACTGTGCACAGACCACCCTGTATTAGTATATAAGACCTATGAATCTAGGTGAACAGTCCTTAGACTGTTCTCTTGTCAACCCCCACACTGGAGCCCTTCAAAGCTCCCTCATCATCAGCAGCTCGCCCCTTGACAGTCTACTCCGTCCCGTCTCTCCTTGCCTTCTGTCTCTTCCTCCTCAACGTCTCCTTGCTGCTCCTTTGGATCAGTCACCTTCAACTCCGCGCCGTCGTTGAGTCTTGCTACCCATAAAGTAGTGAGTTCCTGACAGGGATCTCACTATCTGGCCCAGTCATAAGTTCCACGTCTTCACCCCAGCTGCCCAGAAGACTTCGTCGCTGTACAGAATGGTCCACCCCACTTACGCTTACGCCCTTGAACACTATCACTTTTGTAAAGAGCACTATTGCCCCTACCATCGCTGAATGCCCCTTGACTTCACCCAGCCCACTCACTTCAGCTATGTCTATGTCGGACCAGAAGGTACCACAGTCCATATACAGCAGTCCATCTATGGAAATGGAGACATTACCCTTTTCTCCACAATCGTCCCTGCCACCGGTCCCTCCTATCACTGCTGGACTAGAGGTCGCCTCTACGGCGACAGATATCTACTCCAATCTGAGGATAGCTTTGAGCAGCTTCCCGGGCACATCACAAGGTCAACCACCATCCTTCCCCATCCCAGTTACTGGCCACACTTCACCATCCCCTATCCCGATCCTACCTCATATCTCCCCTCAGAACGAGGACAGTATGGGTCGAGCACCATCCCCCTTCCCCCTATTGACACTACCCCCAACCCCATTACTCCAACGCCGGCACCGTCGCCCTCTATCACCCCAGCCATCCAGCATCCACTCAAATGTAGTCGTCGACACACTCCCCGATGACAAGATACTCACATTAGTGGGACAAATTCCCTCTTTGGCACAGGTTCGCCATGTGAGAAAGCAATGCAGAGCCTTGTTGAAGTACACGGAACATCAGGAGCGTATCACTGGGGCGCTTTTGGCTTGGATGGAGGATCTCCTCCCAGCACTGAACATTCTAGGGAACACTGAGCTCGACGACCAGGTGTTCACCACCACCTTCTGCAACTATACCACAGTCGAACACCTCTTCCTCATCCCCCAAATCCTTGAGAAGATTGAGGGCTACATGTCGGACAGTGATGTACAAAGCGACGAACCAATCAGATTCGCTGAGTATAACCCCACCATTTCCCTCTCATCCACACCTAGTCCCATCCCCAACGTCCCTCAGCTCACTGAGCAGCTTGATGACCCAAACCATCCAGGAGCTGGATGGAGCAAGTACAACCGTGGTGATACACGGCAATACCCGCTTGTCTTCCTCAATGAGTATGGGCAAGATGAGGTGGCATGTTATGTCACTTTCAGGCAAATTGGGATTGATACTCACCTTGTAGGGGTCCGCAAGCAAGGCGACCCTGAGTTCTCTATTCCCCTTCATGCACACACACATCCCACTCCCAATTTCAACCGACCTGGGGTCAAAGATTATGACCTCAATATTTTCCATCCTTCCTCTACATCCCGACTCCTCATTGACAACACCATCATAGATCTCAAGGATCCTGGGGTTGTTGCTGATGTCTACAGGTATTGAGCACACCAGAGCAAACTTGAGGCAGTAAAGCGCCAGCGAGTTGAGCTTGATAGAAGGGAAAGCAGCACTGAAAGCAAACTCAGCATGGTGGAATGACACCTCACTTATGCCGCTGTTCACACTTGACTCACTCCCCATCTCAACCATATTCGTCCCCCTTCCACTAATGCTATCCACATTCCCCACATCTTCGCTGCTCAGGGACCACCCAACATTGAGGACGGTGAAGACAGTCTTGAGTGCCACGCCGTCTTAGGCAAGTGGCGTCAAGGAGGCAAACCCAAGTTCCCCTATTGCCTCAAGTGCAATGAGTCACGTCCCAACCACGTTGAGGAGGAGTGCCCCCTCTGGAAGACATGTCGCTGGTGCCTCAGTACCCAGCATGCACATGATGACTGCGACTGCCCTCATGAGCAATGCGACGCTGAGTATTGTGCTGTCCCCCACACTCATTCCAACTTCAGGGACATGTGTGCAGCTATGTCGTCTCCCACCTTGTGTCACAAGTTGGAGTTAGCTTGCACTGACTACGATGAGGAGTTTTATGCAGTCTCCTACTAGTTGCATGGTAGCAACTCTCTAGGAAGGGCGTCATGTTACACTCCTGGGCACTTGGCCCACATTTTTCTTTCTTTTCTTGACCGCTATGTACTTATATGATCACATGATCTTGACTTACGTAACTGATCACCTGTATACCAGAGCCATCTTGTCGGGAACCCCATTGTTCCCTCCCTTTTGTACGTTCTCCATTGTTCTTCCTTTATGGTAGTCTGTGACCACCATTGTTTGTGACTCTATTGTTCCGTGACCCTTATTGTTCGTGACTCCATTGTTCTCCTTATTTGTACGCTTAGTCAGGTAGCTGCCCTTTTGTATATAAGCTGGACTTATATCCTAGAGTTGGGCCTTAAGCCTGACTTCTTAGTTTGCAAATCTATTGCATTCTCAGTCCTTGTTGCTTGAACAAACATTTTTCCTTTTATCTTTCTTTGAAGTTATCTTCAAATCCTTGAAGATACTTCCCATTCCTCTTTATCTTCACCCAGACATTGGTCTTAGTGACCTTCTCACTTTTATCACCTTCCAGAACCACTTCAGTTACTAAGGGAATTACGACCCTTGTAACTTTTATCGCTGCCGCATATTTCACCTTTGCACACATCGCGCCTTAAGGTTCAATAGGCCTTAACACAAAGGCTGCGCTACTTGCCAAATGACTAAAGTCAACACTCATCCCGCTCATCCCCCTATGTTCCCAATCACCCCAACCGAAAACACTCAACCTTTCAAAACCGTCACCATGGACTTCATCACCAAACTACCCTTGTCAGGAGGATACAACACCATTCTCACGATCACCAACACAGACTGCTCAAAAGCATCCATCTTTATCCCCTGTAACAAAGCAATCGACTCTGAAGGAGTCACTCTACTCTACCTGAACAATGTCATCCCTCACTATGGCATACCCCACAAGATAATCTCAGACCGTGACGTCCGCTTTGTATCCAAGTTCTCAACAGAACTATGCCGCATCCTGAACATTCACCAGAACATCAGCACAGCCTATCACCCTCAAACAGACGGAGCCAGCAAACGAACTAACCAAACCCTTGAACAATACCTTCAGGTGTTCTGCAGCACTCAGCAGAACAACTGGCATGCTTGGTTACCTCTAGCTTAGTATACTAAGAACTCCTGGCCCTCCACTATGACAAAGAAAACCCCATTTGACCTACTCATTGGCTATACCCCACAAGTACACTGACCAACCAGAAAGATAGATATCCCATCCCTCAAACAACAACTCTCATCCATCGATGAAGCCAGGAAAGCTGCCCAAGAGGCACAACGTAAAGCACAAGAATCCTGGATCAAAGAACACCCATGCCATTCACCATTCCCCATCAAATCCAAAGTCTGGTTAGAAGGAACAAACCTACGATTACCAAGTAACATCACACCCAAGTTATCACCAAGGAGATACGGACCTTTCGAGGTAGTCTCCCAAGTATCCAAAGTCACATACAAAATCAAATTACCCCCTACCTGGAAGATCCATGACATCTTCCACACATCCCTGCTTACACCATACAAAGAAACCGATCAACATGGCCCCAATTTCCTGGAACCACCACCTGACATTCTAGAAGGCGAACCGGAATGGGAAGTCAAGCAGATTCTCAAAGAAAGACTATTCGGTCGATGGAAGAAGAAGCAATACCTTGTGCGCTGGAAAGGGTACTTGCCAGCTCATAATTCCTGGGTTAACTCCAAGGATCTCCATGCTCCGGAGTTACTAGCGGACTTTGAAAATCAACCAAGCAGTATAAGAACCCTTGGAACCTCAGACAACCTTTCCTATCCCCAACTCCCATGTCTTCTGTCAACCACAAACTCCCCAGTACAGGATTTGCTACCTCTACCATCTTCACCCTGGGTACTGACAATGGAATCATCCTCATTCGTATGCATACCAACAACAATCAACTCCACTTCTTTGGAACCTTCGTCCAACATGGATACTTCGACATCCAATTCCATTGGACCACTTGGCGACCAAGAGAAACCCTTGATGCCATTGACATCGACCACAAAGCAGTTGTGGTCCCAGTTGATAATGAAGATCCTATCCTCAGGATCCCCATCGAATAGGAAAGGTTTCCATTTACTCCCCATCCCCCTCAGTACCACCCCTGAAACCCCACAAACCATGTTGTCCCCACTAGTGCTACTAGCGAAAGTAGCAGCAATGAAACAGCAGTTACCCCCCAAGAACCAGAAGAGACCCCACTCCACATCACCAATCCCGACCCCCCTACTCCCACAGAAGAAACAGAAGACAACAACCAGTCTGAGCAATACACAGATGCCAGACTCCTCAACCCAGATCACCTCCTCCACATCGCTCAAGAAGAAGCATGAGGAATGTATCAAGGATATGATCAGACTCAGTGACAAGTGGACCATATTTAACAATAAATTCAAGAATACCACCGTCGCTAGAATGTTCAGAAGAAGAGACAGCAATACCACCCTCTACCTCTATCACTTCCATCAACACCTCTACAACATGATCACCAAAGAACTCCTTCAAACAATCATTAAGGAATGTCTTCAGAAGAAGAAGACCATTTTACCCTTTGGAAACCTCTCACCTCATTATCACACCCTAAAAGACCAGGTGTTCCTTACAGGACTTCAAACACTCCTTAGAAATCGCAAAAGAACTATAAGGAGCAAGTCATTAGTATTCATACCCAGTCCCACTCCCTTAGGAGGAGGAGGATCCGTTACCACTATCCCAGAAGCACCACCATCGGTTCCAGTCACTGCACCACCACTACCCATCAGACCTATACCAGTTATTCGACCCTTTATCCACCCATCTTCATCCTTGCCTATGGAAGCCATACCACTACCCCCAGTCTTACCAATCATACTACCCATTGAGGAACCGTCTTCATTCGTCCCTAGCCCTAGGGTTACCTCCCCCGGTCCACTGCTTGTGGAACCATCATCATTCGTCTCTATACCTGCCCCTCTCAGTCCACCGCCTGTGGAACTACCTCAAGTCGCATCACCACTACTTCCCCTAGTTCCTTGGGAATCACATCGACAGCAATACTCATCAATGGAACAATATGAACCACCCATTTGAATGGATGAAACACCCGACCCGGTTAACATACCATTACCCCCATCTTTACCAACATCAATGACCAGACAGCAGGAGTACATCCCACTACCCCCCGCTAAGAAAATGACTCCCTCATCACTCGACCTCATCCCCCTTCCATAGGACATACCTCCTTTCCCAACACCTGTGCATCAACCATCACCTCCAGTCACATCCTTGTCACAACTACCCCTCATTGTCTCAATGACCCCCAGTTGTACCACTCCCCTATTACCCAAGAACCCTCTTACAGAGGACAAGCCATCTACCAATAAACCAACTCCACCTGAATGGAAGAGAGTCCAACCATTACCCATTACAGGGAAACGAAAAAAACTCTCACCAGAAACAAAACCTTCACCCCCTGTTGCATCATCTTCATGTCTACCATGATTACCCCCCATCTGTACCACCCCATTACCCAGACACCCTCTTATGGAAGATGAACCACTGATCAACAGAGAAGGTCCACCTAGTTGGGTAGCTTCACAACCATCACCATCTACAGGGAAATGACAAGAGTCACCATGACATATCACTATGTCACTCAAACACAAGCAAAGTGATCCACCTATGGAACGGTCAATGAGCCCTGAAGAACATCCTACCCCTCCCGATTCCCCTAGAAGCACAGCCATATCGACACCTTCTAGCTTCGGACTCACTGGACTTTATGGGACCCCAACTCAGACAATCACCAAAGTTGACACAGAAATGGAGGAAGGCGAAACATCCGATTTATCAATGGAGGAAGGACAGATCATGGATACAAGACAATCCACCACAGACAGTATGGATATTGGGATACCTTGTGTACCCTCCAACTGGTTGCAACCCTCTTCACCCTAGGTTGTGTGGTAACGACCACTCTAGGAAGGGCATCATGTTACGATCCTGGGCCCTATTTTTCATTTCCACCTTTCCCACCTACTTGTTTTGCGCTCTCAGTCACTTGTTCCCCACTCGTTCTCTCACACGCCACTCGGACCGCCACCCAGTCACCTGACAAGTCACCTGATGAGTCACCTGACCATTCCACAGTCAACTATCACATGCCATCACTCCGCAGTCTGCAGCACTCCACTGCCAGCTCATGATAGAGCTATACTTAGATTGCCAGCTCATTGCCAGGTTATGATGAACCTTACTATACGTGACTCTAGTATTCTGTGACCCTTGTGACCCGTTACATTCTACTTGTATATAAGCACCTGTACTTTTGGTAGTTAGGCCCTAAGCCTAACTTGGTTTTCAATCCAAGACTTGTAGCTTCCACCCAGGACTCTTAGAGTCAAACAGCCTGAACCCTTAGTCGCTTCAAACCCCTTTGAAGCTCTCCCCTTTCATCATCTATCAGAACACTCAGAAGTCGCCCTTATCATTGGGGACTTACTTGTTATACTGTATAGCCAACCGGTACCACACTACTCACATGATCATTGCCTCAGGAGGACACCCCACTGAGCAATCCCAGTCATTGCCAAACCAAACCATGCACGTCGCGTCTTTAAGGCCCTTGGACCTTAACACAGTACATCAAAGGTTGGAAGGCGCATGTCTTCATTTGTGTGGCCAGCCCATGGCTTGGTCAGACACAGTTTGTTTGTTGGTTCTTAGATACCAGTGATGCCAGATCAACCAGTAATCTGCGGCATCATGCGAAGATGTGCTGGAGCAAGGAGGCTGTTCAAGCAGCCGATGGTACGCAAGATGTCAGAGCTGCACGGGCAGCACTGCAAACTGTAACACCCAATAATGGGTCAATCATGGCTGCATTTCAGTAGCTAGGCAAAGGAAAAGTGGTGTACAGTCACTGTCAGCACACCAAAATAGAGGCATGGTATGTCTGACCCACATTTCATCTGACATGGATATGAATGTTCCCTTGGCCCTCACAGTGCGGAAATCATACACTGGGTCACAGAAAGTAGCCAACCCTTCCAAATTGTCAATGACCATGGCTTTCGATCCCTGATGAAGACGGGGAGGCCTGATTACCACATCCCTTCAGCGGAGACAGTCTCTCATGATGTCAAAAATGTTTTTGTTTGTGCATGTGGGGCATTTTGCTAAGGCATTGCAGGTCAGATATGCTATTCTTGCATAATGACTCATGAACTCACCCAGTACAATAGGAATATGATGGCAAACTGAACTTTGGCACAGATAGCTGGTCCTCACCCAATCATAAGTCCTACATGGCAATAACTGTTCACTTTGAGTGTAGCGGCCAGCCATTTTTGATGCTTCTTGACCTTGTAGAGGTGGTGGTGTCGCATACTGGTGTGAATCTTGGCATCGCATTTATGACCATTCTAAAAACATTTGGGATCAATAAAAAGGTAAGAGCATTGAATGGTTGATAGAGGGGTTCACTCACCTGCAATGTGTACTGCAGATACTTGGCATAACTGGTGACAATGCATTGAATAATGATGGTATGATCAAGTACCTTGGTAACACTCTTGAGGAGTTCCCTGGTCCTGCCAATCAAACCTGGTGCTTTGTACACACTGTCAATCTCATTGCTAGGGCGATTTTGAAGCCATTTGAAGAGCCAAAGAAGAAGAAGGATGTCTGGGCATTCAATGAGGCAGCTCAGGCCCTTTCCAACTTGGCTGAGGGACTTCAAGTTCAAGCAGTGGATGACGGCTTGGATCAGCAGCCTGAGAATGAGAAAGGCTGTCATGGTGATGATGACAATGACATTAGGGCCTTTCAAAGTTGTCATTATTGACACCATTATTTACACCATTAATTTGCCCATTAAGCCGTTTTTCACACAAAATTTTGATTAATGGAAGAAATAATGAGAAAATTAATGGACCATTAATGGTCAACTTTGAAACCCCCCTCCCGCAAAAATGCAATAATGGGCAAAATAATGTGCTGCCTTAGTCTTGGGGACCTGTTGGCATGGTGTTGGCACCTCCATCATGTTTCAGTCTCCAATCCACCATTCCAATGGATTTAGGGCTGGGCTTTGTATGCACTTGGAAAAAAATAAATCAGTGCCTGGGCCACTACACAAGGAGTCTCACTTCTGTCAAACAAAGGGGGGCAATCACACAAAGAAGGGAACATTTTAAATGACTAGATTCCTACATGCACTCCACAAGAGCAGGAGGTGTGGTTTATATACATTTGTGTGCCTACAGATCTATAGTAAGGTAAAGACATTGACACAAGTCTGTGAAGACAAGGGTAACAAGGAGATGGTGTTGCTGTCATCAGGACGCGATATCGCTGTCATCAGTATGTGGTATCAGCATTGTCAGGATGTGATGCCGGTGTTGTTGGAATGCATATGTCCATGTCGTCAGGACATGGTGTTGCATCAGCAGGACACATATGTTGGTGTTGTCAGGACAGGGTGTTGGCATTGTCAGGACATGGTCAGTGTCATCAGGATGGGGTGTTAGTGTCATCAGGACGGGGTGTTGGTGTCATCGGGACGGGATGTCAGTGTCGTTGGGACGGGTTGTCAGTGTTGTCAGGATGTAGTGTCAGTATCGTCAGGACATGGTGTCGGAGTCATGGACGTGGTGTTGGCATCATCAGGGGGCGGTATCAGTGTTGGTATCGTTAGGAGGCAGGGGGCCTTGTCATGGCCATTTGCATGTGGCTTGCTGTTAAGGTCCAAGGGCCTTAAAGACATGACGTGCGTGGGGTGGTTTGGTGACAACTTGAGTTGCTTGACTAGTGGGGTGTCCTCCTAGTGCAATGACTTCGTATTGCTCAGTGGGGTATCCTCCTGAGGCAATGATCATGTGAGTAGTGCGGTACCGGTTGGCTACGCAGTATAACAAGTAAGTCCCCGATGATAAGGGCGACTTCTGAGTGTTCTGTTAGAAGTAGAGGGGAGAGCTTCAAGGGGGCTTTGAAGCGACTGAAGGTTCAAACTGGTGACTCTTGGAGTCCTGGGGGAAGCTACAAGTCTTGGATTGAAAACCAAGTTAGGCTTAGGGCCCAACTGCTAAGGTTATGAGGTCTTATATACAAGTGAGAAGTAATGGGTCACAGGAGTCACAAAGAAATATGAAAATATTTAGTAAAGTACATCATGACGTGGCAGTTCTAAGTATAGCTCCATCATGAGCTGGCAGTCTAAGAATAGCGTATCATAAGCTGGCAATCCGTAAGAGGATAAATGGTGATGCTGCGGAATGCTGCGGACTGCGGAGTGATGGCATGTGATAATTGACTGCGGAATGGTCAGGTGATCCATCAGGTGACTTGTCAGGTGATTTGATGGCGGTCCGAGCGGCGCGTGAGGGAATGAGTGAAGAACAAGTGACCGAGAGCGCAGAATAAAACGGTGGAAAATAGTGGAAAATGAAGGGAAAATTGGGGGTAGGGTTTAAGATCATAACACTTGCCTTACAGCGATACTTGAGATGTCGATGAGATGTAATACGATCTGCAAACATGAGGGACAGCAAGAGAATGGGGAACATACAAACCGCAAAAGTAAGATGACAAAACAGTGGCCTGTTGGTGCGATTTATCATTGGTTGGTTGAGAGCTGGATGCACCTAAAAACAGGGGAAAAGTGAGGAGGCAGATGTTGCTTGCCTTTAGCAGGGCCACACAAGCAACAGACCATACGGCAATGAAGGAGGAAAAATCCGATGTTGTGTGCATATGTGTGACGTTGGAATGACGGCTGTTGAGGTGCCATGCACTTGTGGTGTGGCATTGGCCGGTGAAGGGCAGGCCATCTGCGGGTCATCAGCATGGTTTGAGGTGCAACAAGTGAGGGGGCAAGGAGTCGAGACCGAGGGTGAAGGAAGTGGAGGATGAGGCCGATGAGGAGATGGCGGATTGGCATGCGTGGCATGCAAGTGGTCAACGCTGAGGCTACAGTCCATCAGTGGCAGTGGACATGCACAAAACAAAGTTTGGACTATTTCCAAATAAAACTCCAAACAGAAAAATGGTCTCATTAATGTGAGAAGAATAATGGCCATTAACGAAAAAGGGGCCCTCTATGGTCCTTAATCAAATAATGGCCATTAATCACTCCATTATTGATCACCATTAAAAAAATAATAAAACAAATAATGAACACAATAATGGTAGAATAATGGTAACTTTGAACAACCCTATTGACAAGAATGATGAGACCATTGATGATAAGCTCAATGCCAGTCTGGAGCCCATCAGAGCAGTGCTGCAGAAGGTAAGTTTATGACACTTGTAGACCCTAATCCTAAGCTGACAAATGGTGAAGTTGCAGAAATTTTCATTTGCACTGAAGAACTCGACGATGATCCTCCTGCCAGCTTGGGACAAATTACTTTCCACCCATGGCCTTGCTCTGTGTATGATGCCCTAGGACATATCAACTTGCTGGAATTCTACATTTGACATGCTCAAGTTTGCTATTTGTTATTGCGTCGCCATCAATGCAATGACTGCCGTCTGTGAATATGATCTTCGCAAATACAAAATGGGATCAGCAGAATGGAACATTGCTAAGGAGCTCTGAGAAGTTCTGAAGGTAAGTAACTGTTCTCCCTCTTTTTTCACCTATTCATGGTACTTCCTCTAGATTTTCAAAGACGCTACATTGTTTTTTTCTTGCAACACCCCCAACCTCACCACCATCCTTCCTGCCATGGCACTCATTGACAATTTCCTTACTACCACATCCGATTTATCATCCAAGTTCTGCCTTGTGATCCGTGCTGCCCTCACCATTGGTAAAAAGACTCTGGATAAGTACCACAACAAAACTGGGGAGTCAGATGTCTATTGCATTGCAATGGGTAAGTTTCTTCTTGTTTCCATGTACATTATATATTCTAACTGCAATTCATCACACATCCAGTCCTTCACCCTCAGTACAAGCTTGAGTTTTTCAAAAAACAAAACTGGGATGTGTTGTTGATTTTTTTTTTTTTAAAAATTCTATTTTTACGTCCTTAGCCTAGGCTATCGGATGGTGCTATGAGATAAGGTGTACATGCGCAGGATGGTACTTATCATAGACTATGGGTTAAGAAATAGGGGGGTAATAAGGGGAAATTTCAAAGGGGTGGCAATGGCAAAAGATACTGAAAAGTTCATAGGAAAAGAAAATGACAGAGCCCTGCTGTTGGCTTAGCACTTGCCAATTAAGGCGGGTCTGGCTGGGGGGGAAGGGGGCATAGGAGTCGGTTGGTGGCGCATTGGAACTTGCCAAGTTTGCAGCCTCCATCTTCAGTTCCAAAGATGTAAGCGTTGGTGGCATAAACTCCAAAGATTCATCGGCGCAGGGAGGAGTGGAGGGGGCACCAGAAGAGGACATGGGGCGTCGAGTTCAGGAAACATGTCGGTCTAGGCCACTGATGTTGATGATGGTGGCCTTCTGGTGAGTGGGGTGGGGTGGGAGATGTTTGATCGATGTTGCAGGGGCAGAGAGTGTTGTCTGCTGCATTCTTCCGAAAGGTACCGGAGTATGTGGATGTGAATGCGTGGTTGCATGTGAGCTGGACTGCTGACGAGGATGTGCAGCGGTCCTTTCGGGAGAGGGCTCTGATGTAGAAGGGGGGTGGCCTGCCATCCGGGAGGATAATTGATTGCCATACTCATGAAGAGTGATCGGTGGCAAGGTATTCCGCTTGAAGGTCATGCAGGAGGTGTTCCTTTGGTGGGAGTAGAGGGGTGGGGGGTAGGGGGAAAATTGCCCGTTGTTCCTGTTTAGTGAAAGCATCCATAACCACCTTTCCTGGTAGGCCCGACCACTTAATGGAGTGTCTAAAAATGTCAACGTGGTGGAGCTCATCGGCGGCAATAAAAGAAGAAATATGATTAGTGACTAAGTAAGAAATTGAAAGGTCTGTGTGTTTGGATAAGCAGAATATGGTCCCACTATGTGAGCAGTCCAGGAGAAAAATGTGGATATGGTTGGAAAAAGAATCAAATGCAAGCCCAGCTGCTAGCGCACTAAGTAGAGCGCAAGAACAAGATGAGTCCTTTGTTGTGCAACTATGCACCAACCTCTTCCCATGGAATATGAGGAACACTGCTGCAAAAGGAGGAGAAGGGATTGTCAGTGGGTTGATAAACACATGGAATGTATTGTGCGGGGGCTAAGAGATTATGGTTTTGGTATATTTTTTTGTTTTGGTGGTGGGTTTTATTGTACAGTAGTCTCGTACACGGGGGTGGGACCAATTTGTTTGTGAGGGATGGTGTTAAGGTCCAAGGGCCTTAAAGACGCGACGTGCATGGGTTGGTTTGGCGACGACTGGGATTGCTCAGTGGGGTCTCCTCCTGAGGCAATGGATCACGTGAGTAGCTCGGTACCGATTGGCTACACAGTATGAGAGTAAAGTCCCCGATGATAAGGGCGACTCCTGAGGTAGATATTCTAGAGATGAGAGGGGAAGCTTCAAGGCTTTGAAGCAACAAGGGATAAGCCTATGACTTTGAGAACTGCACAATAGTACAGTTCAACGCGGTCGAATGGAATAACCAAAGGTAGGCTGTCTGACTCTGGGAGTCCTGGGTGGAAGCTACAAGTCTTGGATTGAAAACCAAGTTAGGCTTAAGGCCTAACTGCTAAAAGTACGAGCGCTTATATACATTTGAGAAGTAACGGGTCACAGAGGTCACAGAGAAATATGGAAATATTACTAAGGTGAAATCATGACGTGGCGGTTCTAAGTATAGCTCCATCATGAGCTGGCAATCTAAGAATAGCCCATCATGAGCTGGCAATCCGAAAAGGGTTAAATGAGGACACGTCATGATGCTGCAGACTGCGGAGTGATGGCATGTGATAGTTGACTGCGGATTAGTCATGGGGTCTATCAGGTGACTTGTCAGGTGATTTGGTGACGGTCCGAGCAGTGCGCGAGGGAACGAGTGAGGGACGAGTGACCGAGAGCGCGAAATAAATGGTGGGAAAATAGAGAAAATTGGTGGTAGGGCCCAGGATCGTAACAGATGGGATGGGTAAGTAAATTATGGGAAAATTTGGGGGGAAACATGTGTGAGGGATGTGACTGGTGAGAGGGAGAGATTCCAGTTGGCACTGGGGTTAATGTAGGGTAAGGTACATAAGAGGCAGGATGGTGGGAGTCTTTGTAATCATAAGGTGAAGGTGGTTGTCAGCTTTTTGAGTGTATGGGAAAAGGGAGGAATGGCCACAATGTAATGAAGGGGAACGATGGGCGTTGTCTTAAAACACCTGCTCATCTTTCTTACCGTGTCATTCTGGGCGATTTGTAGTGTGTTGATAAGGCCTTTGATGTGGGGGTCAGAAGAAAACAGGGGGAAGCCATAAGACAGAATGGGGACGATGAGGGCGTGGAATACCTGCCTCCAGTTCGCATAGTCAAGACCACAGACTGAGTTCCCTAGGATGCTAAGTGTGCGGACTGTAGACTGAGCCCAGTTGGCCATGATTTTGACATGATGGGACCACTGGAATTTGTGGTGGATGAAAATGCCAAGATAGCGCACCATCTCGCTATGTTTGACAGGGTAGCATCCAAAGGGGTCATCCACTGCGATGGCCATGATGGGGAGGCCCACAAGGTATGTGGGTTGCTTACAATAGAATGTGATGAATTCAGTCTTGTCTGGGTCCACTCGGAGCCCAGACCATGAGAGCCACTCAAGGATGAAATCGAACCCAGTTCAGACCAGGTCTGAGGATATCTTGTGGGTCAGGCCACAACCAAAGATGGCACCGTCGTCTACGAACATGTTGAGGCCTCACCTAGACCAGGTGGAGTTTATAAGCTTAAGTAGAGGGGATGTGAAAAGAGCAGATAAGATGGGGGAGAGGGGGGAGCCCTGTGGTGTGCCATGACTGATGTGAATTGGGTTGGATTTGAATCCATTGAAGGACAGCCAGACCTGTCAATCAGAGAGGAAAGAATAGACCCAGAGGCAAAGCCAAGGGGCAAAGCCAAGGTTGGTAATGATGGTGACCATACGTTTGATGTTGATGTTGTCGAAAAACCCCTGTATGTTGAATAGAATAACTGAGGCAATAAGGTTAGATTTAACTGTGGCTTGGGTGTTGTGGACCAAGCACATGGTGGCATCAACTGCACTATGGTAGTCCTGTGACCCAAATTGGGTGGGGGGGAGTATGTCATATGTGTGGGCGTCTGCTAGGATGCGCTTAGTGACAATCTTCTCCAGAAGCTTACTGCAGCATTCCAGAAGGGAGATGGGCTGGTACACTTTGGGGAGACTGTAATCTGGCTTATTCGGTTTTGGGACAACTACCACCATAGCTTCTTTCCATGGATGGTAACCAAATGAGATTGCAGCATTGAAAATCTCAAGGAACCGATCCAGGCGGGACGCGAATGCCCACTTGAGAAGCTTGTAGTTGATGCTGCTACAACCCGGTGCAGACTTGTTAGAGGTTTTGGCAAGTGCGACTGCGATCTCTTCCTGCGTGATCGTGGGGAAGTCCTGAACAGGGAGGGGGGCTGGGTCATCTGGCTCGACTGAGGAGACTTGAGGTCCTTCCGTGGTGAAGAACCTCCATAAGAGCACCTCACTCATGATGTGGGGTACATGGGAGATGGTGGTGTTTGAGGTAAGAAGGGGGGGAATCTGTTTGATGGATTGTCCCTTGCACCAGGCCACAGCCTCCCAAAGGTTGTTGGAGGTAGCGTGGTGCAGGAAGTCGTGGGCCCATTGGTGTTTCGATGATGCAATCATTTTCCAGAGGTGTTGAATGGCATCTTTCTTGGGTTGGCCCTTGCACAAATAAACAAGTGTGAGCGCGATCGTGCAGTCCTGGTTCCACCATCGCACGCCCCGAGGGTCAGGGTACTTCCACTTATGGAAGACCCTGGCACTGGCGTAATCGATATCGTGATGGAGGGAAGCTGCCACCGTGATGAGGGAGGGGATATCCAATATAGGAGAGGGATTGAGGGGCCCAAATATTTTGGTCCAAGATTTGATTAGGAGGTCATCGACTGTGTAGCCTGAGAGTTCGGGGGGAGGGGCCATGGCGATAGACTCTGCAGGGTACCAAAAGAGGGAGAGCGTTGCATGATCTGAGAAGATGCTATCGCACTGGGAGATGGTGAGGGGGGAGATCTGGCCAGAGATCGCCGCCACCTCATTGATGAGGGCAAGATCCAGGACCAATGGCTACTGATCGGCCCTGCCGCTAGACCACATCGCAATGCGCAGTGGGTTCAGGAGTTTGAGGCCCTGGTCATCAAACCAGTCAACGAGTTCTGTTGCCCATGGGGATATAGTAGAGTGAGGAAAGGACCAAATATGTGAGTGAGTGTTGAAATTGCCCATAAGGAGCATAGGGATAAGTGGGTCAAAGTGGGATGTGAAGAGATGGAGAAGATTATGGTGAGAGTCATTGTGCATACGATGGTAAACATTGACAATACAGAGGATCTCATCTTCAAAGGCGAAGTCCAGGACCATAGATTCTAGAGAGGATGCAGGGTGGGAAGTGAGATTAGTGATAGCAAAAGTATGTGCAAGGTCATGTCTAACGAAAATAGCAACACGGACCGAATCTGGGTTGGTAAAGGTAGGGAGGTAGCACTCCCACATATTATTATTGGTTGGGCTGTGGACGGCCATTCCAAGAGGGTCAGAATCGGACTGGGCTGTTTTCACGGTCCCAATCCACAGTTCCTGAATAAGCAGGATATCAGCCATAGAAGTTTGTAAAAGGGTATGTGTGAGAGTGCTTTGTTGATTCATATTAATCAACATAATCTGGATGGGCCGTTCAGACATTGGGAATGGACTTAACCTGTTCATTAGCGATCAAATTTGAAGACTTAGTATGGATGATATCTGGGATCTTGATCCCATGTGAGATCGCAGTGGCCCTGGCCAACTCCGGGAGGTTAAGGAGCTCTGTGATTGACATGGAGTTGAAATCCATAGACAACCACTTTTCCCAATCAGCAAAGAAAGACATGAGGGCAGGTGGGACAGGCCTATCACTGGGCCTCTGGAACAGTGATGGGCCAACATCGTCATTGTCTTCTGGCTGGGATGAGGGAATGGGAACATTAGTAGGTGGGAGAGGCACATCAACCAACATCAGGTGTCAGTCCCTTCCTCCAAGGAGATGTTGGCACAGTGCTCAGCTGGGTTATCAGCCCGGCAGTATTTCTTACAAAGGGGACATGACAAATCTTGGGCAACATGGCCCACCGCCGGGAGCCTGGCAGCACAGCAGTTGATGCATGAGGATGGGCAGTTACAGAACATACTGGTGTGGTTCATGATGGTGGGGCACCTCTAGGTATGGTCTTTGGCCGCATGGGGCCCTCCACACAAGGGGCAGATAATGGAGCTTTTTGAGAACTGGCATCGCTTGACAGCATGTCTGAGGTGATGGCAACGGTCACATTGGCAGGCTAATAGGAGGGAGTTAAACCATTCAGCGACGCTCTGGGCACCATAAAGGAAAGGGGGGTCCTGAAGGATCCAGGCAAGCACAGCCCCTGACTCATCAATAATAGAAAAAAGAACGGAAGAGTGATGTTTTTCTGGCTCAATGGAGGTACAGATCCACTTAGGAGGGGATATGATGCGGAGGTTCTGGCAGACTGGGTTTACACCAAGCTCTGCCATGAGTTCCTCTGAAGAAGGGATAACCCCATTAGTGCGGACGACAGGGACAGAGTGGAGGATAATACGGGTGAACCCACATTGGGGAACCAAAGAAGCTCTGGGCTGGAAGGGGCTAAGGAGAGTTCTGCAGAGGCGGAAGATCTTGTCTATAGACGGTTGGCCAGCGAAAGTGAGGACAAAGTTCAATGATAATTGGGAGCTCCATCGACCACTGAGGAGGGTCATGGAGGGATTCGACCCAGTGTATGCCTGGCAAATACTGGTCTGGAGCGAGCAGACAATAGCTGCTGCATCCCTCTGAGGGCCTTGGAGGGCATGTGTGACAGTGAATTCTGTCGTGACCAGGGGCCTTGCATGAGGGTGCGTGGGATTTGCTTTGGGGGGGTTAGTGGCAGGAATAGAAACAGAGGGTAGTTTTGCAAGATCCCTCTTATAGGCTGCAATCAATGCAACCTTACTTGCACTGCGGGACATGACCCAGCAGTTGAAACAGACCTTATATGCTTCGATGAGCCTATCATGCAAGAGACTCTGTAGTTGTGCATCTGTGAGATCACGGATTTGATCAGTGATTGTGATTGGGAGAGGATTATGGGAGAGTTGGGGGGAGCCTGCAACAGCTGCTGCAAAGGAACGTGGCTTGTTGTGGGTCTTCTTCGTACTGCCTATGATCATCCAAGGGACTTGAGGGTCAACAGGCTTGTTGGGAGGAAGGGGGGGCGGCGAGGTGATGGTGGTAGTCAGAGGTTGAGACAGGGCACAAGGTGGGAAGAGTCTGATGGAACCAGCAGCTGGGGCCTGTTCAGTCAGTTGGGCTGGTTTGGGAGCCGGTGCCGCCCAGTTACTGGCGACTTTAGCAAAGGAGCGCATCTGTAAGAAAGATCGATAGTGAGAGAGAAAAGTGGATTTGAATTCATCTGTGATCTTGGGAATCTGATCCAGAGCATAATTTTCAGAGAGGAACTGGTCAAAGAATGAGTAGAACATATCCAGGGAGCTAAATTGAGAGGGATTGAGGTTCTTGATGTGGGGGTCAAGGCCTTCAAAACATGTCCACATGTTGTGGACCTCTGAGGGGATTGTCAGAGCGGCTGCCCAGTCCACTTCCATCTGAGCGGCATGGGACTCTTGGGCCAACACCTGATCTTTGGACTGACCAGTATTGTGGACTTCAAAATCTGCCACTTCATCCATATTCCAGGTGAAGTCCACCTGTCGGGGCAGAATGTCTGGGTTGGGAAGGCCAGTTTGGAAGTCAATGTCTGGCTTAGAGAGGTACAGTAAGAGGGGGTGGGACGCCAAAGGGCTGCCTGTTCTGAGGGTGAATAAGATCTAGCAGGGTTCTCGAGGCGCTCAAGGTGGGTGGAGAATTGGGATGAGAGGGTAGAAACCTGAGAAGTGAGGGCCATGATCGCTGCCATGACATCAGTGGTGGGGGAGGCAGTAGAAGACAGTTGAGATGGGAGGGAAGAAACCGCCATGTTAGAGGGTCCTTGGACCTCATATGCGGACAGTGTGGGAGGATATTCGTATGCGGTGAGTTGGGAGGTGTGAACCCCCATCATAGCACATTCGAAGCTGCCCTCCAGAGGTCCAATGGACACATCTGTAGGCGGGGGTTGGAGGCTCAGAGCACGTTCCGTCAGAGCATGGGTAAGCAGTGTTGCTATAACTGGTGATGCGCGAGGGGTCTCCATGTCTGGGGACTGGTTTGGAGGCAGGGCCTCTGGTGAAGGGGTGCGTGATCGGGAGATAGATCTGGAGCAAGGCAGGGGCCTTGCTGTAGGGTCAACACGTTTCTTAGGTCTGTTAGTGCAGACAATAGGTTGAGAGGTAGTAGACGGGGTGGGAGGTGGGCGGAGGCTAGTGCAGATCTTATCCTTGTGCTCGTCAACCTCAATCCTCAGAGAGTGTTTGAAGGCAGAGATCTCCACCTCCGCTGCCTCTCGAAGTTATGTGTTGTTGATTGAGGAAGCATGCGACATTGTTCAAGATGAATTCGACAGAATGTACTGGTTGTTGGACATTGAGGGGGATGATTGCACATCCCAATCAGAAGGGGACATTGCAGTAAGTTGTTTGTTTCCTGATCCAAGGACCTGAATAACTCTATACTATGCAGATGTCCAAGTTTTCTGAAAGCAGCAACATCTTTGATGGCATCATGAATGCTGCACCTCCCCCCTCCTTGTTAGATGAGCTCCGATGCTACCTTGTAGCAGATGTCAAGGATGTAACAGATGCACTTATGTGGTGGCATGAGAGACATAAGGTCTTTCTACGATTATCATGCATAGCATGTGATTACCTCTTGATACCTGGTGAGTATTCATTTTTCTGGCATTTGTCTTTGGTGCTAAGGCATTTTTCACATAGCCACAACTATTGACGTTGAACACATCTTTAGTCATGGCCACCTCCTCCTCCCACATGTCCATAGCTGCCTTGCAGTTGAATCTACATGGGCATCTCTCTGTGTTGGGCTTTGGAGTTCCCAGGGATTGATAAAGGACGGTGATATCAAAGATGCTCTCAGTGCAGATGAGATAGCTGAGGAAGAGGAGGAGCTCGCTATGGGGTGGGATGCCATCCACACAGATGCATTGTAGTTTCAAATTTCTAACTACTGTAGCTGCTTGTCATATGCCTATCTGACCCGTTTGATACCTGCTTTACCTGCCTGATACATTCTGACCTGTCCCATACTTCCAACCTGCCTTATGTCTGTATGACCCAACAGGTACCCGTACCCAGAGGCCAGGTACGGGTTCTTACCAGGTCAGGGTCAGGGTAGCCCTGAAAAACCTGAGGGTTACCCATTACAATGCCTAGCCCCATGTAGCGCTTCTAGGGAAGGGTTAAGCTAATACTACAGTAGTAATACTAGTGCCATGATGTGAATATGGGTCCTAACAATTCAGTGCTACAACTTCCAAGATCAGTTTACTACAAACTGTATTCAGATTCTCAGAATTGGTGGGCTCCCTCTGCCGCTTGATTGTACCACACTCCCTGCCGCTGCCGTTAGTCTTGTGTTTATCATGTAGCGCCATCTGGTTCTCATCTTTCGATAATTGTGCGCTTCTCCGGATCCCTTCCTCGCAGCACAATACCCATGTCAAGAGGGCAGACTCAGAGAGGAGGATTGGAGGCGGCCCGGGTGGGCCCATGACATGGGCACCGTGACTTTATTTGATGGTTGCAGCCACACGCTCCCATCTGGGCCAGCATGTGGGAGGTGGCACGGGTGATGGACGGCCGCCAAGGAGCCCATGTAGTATATGTTGTCGTAGTAGTTGGCAGAACCCATGTGCAAACTTGTCGTGTGTATCAGAAAGAACGATGTGGGCCAAGTTTTGGTAACAAGTGCATGAGTTTGTGTGGGCCCATATGGATATGGTGCATATCTTTATGCCTAGGCCATCAGTAAATGTTGTTATTCCCCAACCTAGAACTTGCG
>Ga0307510_10001189_pt1 | contig 28136 bp, 19 predicted proteins | sample 12_EM_MG_FD_207224 | JGI IMG/M metagenome (GOLD analysis project Ga0307510, IMG submission 207224) | Populus trichocarpa ectomycorrhiza microbial communities from riparian zone in the Pacific Northwest, United States - 12_EM | ecosystem: Host-associated > Plants > Roots > Unclassified | place... | reverse complement strand
TGCCCGCCGTGGAGAAGATCACCCGGCTGCTGGAGGTGGAGTGGAACGTGGGCCGCACCGGCATCATCGCCCCGCGCGCGGTCCTGGAGCCGGTCGAGATCGACGGCGCCACCATCACCTACGCCACCCTCCACAACCCGGGCGACATCACCCGCCGCGACCTGCGCCTGGGCGACCACGTCATGGTCCACCGCGCCGGTGACGTGATCCCCCGCATCGAGGCCCCGGTGGCGCACCTGCGCACCGGCGACGAGCAGCCCATCGTGTTCCCGGAGGTGTGTCCGCGCTGCGGCTCCGGCATCGACACCAGCGAACTGCGGTGGCGTTGCGAACAGGGCCGTAACTGCCACCTGGTCGCCGCCCTCTCCTACGCCACGGGCCGCGACCAGCTCGACATCGAGGGTCTGGGTCACACCCGCGTCGTCCAGCTCGTCGACGCCGGTCTGGTCGCCGATCTCGCCGACCTGTTCGCCCTCACCCGCGAGCAGCTCCTCGGTCTGGAGCGGATGGGCGAGACCAGCACCGACAACCTCCTCGCCGCGATCGACACGGCCAAGGGGCAGCCCCTGTCACGGGTGTTGTGCGCGCTCGGGGTACGCGGCACCGGCCGCTCCATGTCCCGTCGTATCGCGCGCTTCTTCGCGACCATGGACGACATCCGGGCCGCCGACGCGGAATCGATGCAGCGGGTCGAGGGCATCGGCACGGAGAAGGCCCCCTCGATCGTCGCCGAACTCGTCGAACTGGCCCCGCTGATCGACAAGCTCGCCGCCGCCGGGGTCAACATGACCGAGCCGGGCGCGACCCCGCCCGCGCCCGCGACGGACGACGCCGCGGCCGACGGCACGGAAGCCGGGGCCACGGCCGACGACGGGCCGCTGTCCGGGATGACGGTGGTCGTCACCGGCGCGATGACCGGCCCCCTGGAGAAGCTCAGCCGCAACCAGATGAACGAACTCGTCGAGCGCGCCGGTGGCCGTTCCTCCTCCAGCGTCTCCAAGAAGACCACCCTGGTCGTGGCCGGCGAGAACGCGGGATCCAAGCGGGCCAAGGCCGAATCCCTCGGTGTCCGCCTCACCACCCCCGACGAGTTCGCGACGCTGATCGCCGACTACCTCAACTGAAGCCCCGCGTACGGGATGTTCCGCAGGGCGGGTTCCGCAGCGAGTGTTGTCCAGAGGTGTTCCGCAGCTCACAGTCACCTCCGGGACATGGGCGGGAACAACTGGGCCGGGTTGCCCGTTCAACTACATGTGGCTGCGGAGGGGACAGTGTCCCCGGGCCTCACCTATAGCCCATGGGGACGATCGTCCGGCTGAAGCCCCATGGAGCCCCTCGCCGAGAGGCGACCGCCCTCCGCACGCCACCACGTACGGCCCCGGCTGGTCTCCCCCGTCCAGCCGGGGCCTCTTTCACTCCCAGGAGCGGCCGCGCGCACTCGGCGACAAGGGCAGAATGGAACGCCACACAGCCGCTGCGGATGGGGAGTTCATGGACACGCGTACGTTCGACGCGCTGACGGAGTCGATGAAGAGCGCGTACGTCGCGGGTCTCAGCGAGGGCGCCGTGCCCCGCCCGGTCATCATGCCGCTGGTGCGCGGCGAGTTGGTCGGCCTGGTCTGGCTGCGCCCGGTCACGTCCGGCGAGGACGCGCTCACGGCGATCGCGTCGCTGTCGAACATCGCCGCGGCGGCGAACGCCGACGAGATCGTGCTCGCCTGGGAGACCCAGGACGTGGCCACCACCTGCCAACTCCCCGCCGACGGCCCGTCCCCCTGCCTCAACATGGTGCACGCCACGAAGGACGGCCACACGCTCCACCAATTCCCGTACACCGAGGGCACTTTGGCCGACACCCCCGAGGGCTCAGCGTCGATCGCACCCCACTGGCAGCCGGCCCCGACTCCCCAGCCCGACGCCAAGCTGGTGCCCCCTGTCCAGGCGGCGGTCGACTACGCCTTCACTCCCCTCGAACTGGACCACCCGTCCCCGTTCGGCGTCACGGTCGTCCTGATGGAAGAGGACGGCTACAACCTGCGCCTGACGGAGGCGTTCGCCTTCTGAACGGACGAGCCGACGTGACCGTCCGCGACACGACACCCTCGGACGGCAGAGCCGAGTTCCTGGTCGCCGAGCAGGACTCGCTCGTGATCGGCCACCTCCTCGCCCTGCGCCTGCCCACCCTCTTCGCCGGCGGAACGGTCCTCGAACTGCCCACCACGTGACCGGAACTGCGGTACTCGCCGACCAACGCACCCGCCGGACCAAGGCGACCCCGGGGCGGGTTGCCGGCACAGCGGCTCCCGCGTACGAGGTACCTGCCTCCTCGCCCTCAACCCTCGGCTGATATTCGATTGCCGTTACAGACGCGACACAGTTCACGGAACAGAGGCTCCGCACGTTCGCCCCGGGCCTACGCTGTGCCCGTGACCAGTGTCGACGTCGCCGCCGGACCCGCCGCCGAGAGCGGGCCCGAGCCGCGCACCCAGTCCCTGATGCTGACCTTCTTCGGCGCTCACGTGCTGGGGCGGCCCGTCGCCGTGTCGTCGGGCAGCGTGATCGCCGCGCTCGGGAGAGTGGGGAGTACCGAGGAGGCGGTGCGGACCACCCTGAACCGCATGGTCAAACGCGATCTGCTGGAGCGTCGCCGCCAGGGCCGCAAGACGTACTTCGCGCTGACGCCGCACGCCGTCCAGGTGCTGACGGACGGCAGGGACCGCATCTGGCGGACCGGCGCGGTGAACCGGGACTGGGACGGCCGCTGGACGATGGTGGGTTTCTCGCTGCCCGAGGCGTGGAGCCGCGAACGGCACGATCTGCGCTCCCGCCTGATCTGGGCGGGCTTCGGCCCCCTTCAGAACGGCCTGTGGGTGGCCCCGGCGCCCGTCGACGTCCGCGAGATGGTGGCCGGGCTCGGCCTGGAACCGTATCTGCGGGTGTTCCGGGCGGAGGTGGAGTCGCCGACCGACGTCCGCGAGGTGCTGGAGCAGGCCTTCGACGTGCCGGCCATCGGCGCACGGTACCGGGCGTTCCTGGACCGCTGGGACCGCACCGACCCCCTGCCCGCGGCAACCTCCGGCGACGACCTCGCGGGCCAACTCCTGCTGCACACAGACTGGTTGGATCTCGTACGACGGGACCCGCATCTGCCCGCCGAGCACCTCCCCGGAGACTGGCCCGCCGCACAGGCGGAGACCGTCTTCCGCGGGCTGGCCAGCCGCTGGGAGCGCCCGGCGGCCCGCGCGGCCACCCGCCTGTTGGACACCCTGACGCTCGACTGATCCGCGCCGCGCGCGGAGCCCCTCCCGTCCGCACCCGGCCCTCGCGCGTCCCCGCACGCCCTCACGCGGATTCGTCCGCCTCATTATTGGTCACTCTCTTGACGGCCATGAAAAAAGAGCCCTACATTCGCACCGCTCTTCCAACTCGCGCTCGACCCACTCGCGCTCACCCCGCTCGCACGCCCAGCACGCTCCCCCTATCGGTCCCCACTCGACTCGCGGAGCCGCCGTCATGTCCCGACCCCGTTTCTCGACCCTCGCCGCCGCCTGCGCGACCGCCCTCGCGACCGCCCTGATCGGTCCGGCGAGCGGCGCCCACGCCACCACCGCGGGCCACTACTCCGGCACGCTGACCGACGGTGCCACCTGGATCGCGGACACACCCGAGCAGTGGAACGGCACCCTGCTGCTGTTCAGCCACGGCTTCGGACCGACCAGCGCCGCCGACGCCCCGTCGCCCGCCGTGAGCAAGGCCCTGCTGGACGCCGGTTACGCCCTCGCCGGGTCCTCCTACGACCCCAACGGCTCGATGTGGGCGCTGGATTCGGCCGAGCGGGATCAGTTCGCCACCCTCACCGCCTTCCGCCGGCAGGTCGGCACACCGACCCGGGTCATCTCGGTGGGCCAGTCCATGGGCGGCCTCGTCAACGCGCAGATCGCCCGGGACGGCGCGGGCCGCGTCGACGGCGCGCTCGGCCTGTGCGGCCTGGTCGCGGGCGGTGTCGATCTGGACAACTACCAACTGGACGCCGAGTACACGCTGGCCACGTTCTTCGATCCCGCCGACGCCGACGCCCTGGTGAACCTCGACGACCAGGCCGACGGCGCCGCCCTCGCCGGCCGGCTCACGACGGCCGTGGAGACGGCACAGCAGACCCCGGCCGGCCGCGCCCGCATCGCCCTGGCCGCCGCCTATCTCAATCTGGCCGACTGGGCCCCGGGCCAACTGCCGCCCGCGCGCGACGACTTCGCGGGCCAGGAGCAGCAGCAGTACGCATGGCTGGCACAGGGCCTGCTCAGCTTCATCATCCCGGCGCGCTGGTCGGTGGAGCAGTCCGCGGGCGGCAACACGTCGTGGAACAAGGGCGTCGACTACGCCGGGCTGTTGCGCGAGTCCGCCCACGCCAAGCAGGTCGAGGCGCTCTACCGTGACGCGGGGCTCGACCTGCGCACCGATCTGAACCGGCTCACCCGCGGTGCGGACATCACCGCCGACCCGGCCGCGGTGGCCCGTCTACAGCGCACCTCGACTGCCGGACAGGGACTGGCCGTTCCACTGCTGGACCTCCACACCACGGCCGACCAACTGGTGCCCGTGGAACAGGAGTCGGCGTTCGCCGGGCGGGTGCGCGCGGCCGGAGACTCCCGCCTCCTGCGCCAGGCCTACGTGTCCCGCCAGAGCCACTGCAACTTCACCACCGCCGAGGTCGTCGCCGGTCTGCACGCCGTGGAACACCGGTTGGACACCCGGCACTGGGGCGACTCCGCCACGGCCGCCCAACTCCAGCGCAGCGCGGACGAGTTGGGCCTCGACGGCGCCGCCTTCACCGACTACCGGCCGAGCAGCCTGACCGGTACCCGCTGATCCAGAAGCACCCTCTCCACCGTCCAAGCCCGCGCGCCACAGGAGCCCTCCGTGTCAATGACGACCGAACCCTCCACCAGGTCCGCCACCGGCCCCGGTCTGACCACCGGCACCCTGGTCGCCGGTCTCCTCGCCGTCTGCCTCGCCCAGATAGGCCTGGCCATACCGGCCACGCTCAACGGGTTGTTCCAGTCCGACCTGCACCCGGTGGGCTCCCAACTCACCTGGATCTCCGACGCGTTCCTGCTCCCGGTCGCCGTCCTGGAGCTGACCTTCGGCCTGCTCGGCGACCTCTTCGGCCGTAAGCGGCTGCTGGTCGGCGGTGCCGCGCTGCTGGCGGTGGGCGAGTTGGTGAGTGCCACCTCCTCCGGCGTCCACCAACTCTGGGCCGGGCAGGCCCTCGCGGGCCTCGACGCCGCCGCCCTGTTCCCAACCTCGCTGGCCATCCTGGCCGCCGGCACCACCTCGCCCGCACAGCGCGCCCGGGTCATCGCGATGTGGGCGGCCCTGCTCTCCACCGGCGGGTTCATCGCCCCGCTGCTCGGCGGCGTCACCGCCACCTACGGCTCGTGGCGCTGGTCGTTCGTCGTGGTCACCGCCGTAGCCGTGGCGAGCGTCGTGGTGAGCGCCCTGTTCGTGGTCAACTCCAGCGCGCCCGAGGGCCGTTCACTCGACATCGCGGGACAGGTGACCATCGGCCTGGGCCTGTTCGCCCTCCTCTACGCCATCATCCAGGGCCCGACGGACGGCTGGGGCTCGCCCTCGATCATCATCGCCTTCGTCCTGGCGGCCGTGTTCCTCGCCGCCTTCGTCCTGGCCGAGAAGCACGCCAAGTCCCCGCTCCTGCGCCTCGACCTGTTCAGCAACCGTGCCTTCGCGGTGGCCTCGGTCGTGGCCGTGGTGGGCATGTTCGCCTTCCTCGGCACCGCCTACTCCGTCAGCATCCGGCTCGGCCCGGTGCAGGACCAGGCCCCGATGCGGACGGGCCTGGCCTTCGTCCTCCTCAACGGCATCACCCTGGCGATGCTGCCCGTGACCGAACGGCTGCTGCGAGCGGTCGCGCCGGGTCTACTGCTGGGCGCAGGGCTGCTGTTGATCGCTGCGGGCGACTACTGGGCGGCCACGCTGCCGATCACCGACACCGCCTTCACCTCGCTGATCGTGCCGCTCGGTCTGGTCGGCCTGGGCTTCTCGGTCACCGTCACCTCGATCACGGCGACGGCCGTCAACACCGTGCCGACGCACCTGGCCGGCATGGCGAGCGCCACCACCAACCTGCTCCGGGACTTCGGCTTCACCCTCGGCCCGGCCGTCATCGGCGCCGTCGCCCTGAGCCGCGCGGCCGGCAGCTTCTCCGACTCGCTGCACGACTCCGCCCTGCCGCAGGCACTCAAGGGCGCGGGTACGGCCGTACTCGAAGAAGGCGGCCCCCTCGCGGTGAACGGCGCCGCGGAGGCCTCGCCGAAGCTGGCCGACCTGCATCCGCTCGCCCTGGACGCCCTCGGGCACGGCTACTCGATCGGCTTCGTGGTCTGCGGTACGGCCGCGCTGTGTTCCGCGGTGCTGGCTCTCGTCACGCTCCGCGGCCGTGCCGGTTCGGATGGCGATGCCGCCGCACAGGACACTTCCCTGGCCGCACATGACGCTTCCCTGAAGGAGTCGTAGTCCGGTAGGAGCGAACTCCCCATCGATCAGCGGCTCTTGCGGACCCTCGCCGCCGCGCGGGCCTCCGCCGCCTTGCGGGCCTCGGCGGTCTTCCGGGTCTCCTTGCCCGCCCGGCCCGGGCGGGTGCCGATGCCGCGGAAGGGGGCGTTGCCGCCGCTGGTCTTCGTCCCGGTCGGCGGGCGTTTGGCTCCGGTGATGGCGGTCAGCTTCTCCTCGCCGGAGCGGACCTGGGTGACGATCGGCCGGATACCGGCGTCGGACATCATCCGGTTCACGTCGCGCCGCTGGTTCGGGGTGACCAGGGTGACCACGCGCCCGGACTCGCCGGCACGCGCCGTACGCCCGCTCCGGTGCAGGTAGTCCTTGGCGTCGGCGGGCGGGTCGACGTTGACGACGAGGTCGAGGGCGTCGATGTGGATGCCCCGTGCGGCGACGTTGGTGGCCACCAGGACGGTGATCTCGCCGTCCTTGAACTGGCCGAGGGTGTGCGTGCGTTGGGGCTGCGACTTGCCGCTGTGCAGGGCGGACGCCCGTACCCCGCTGGCCCGCAGGTGACGGGTGAACTGGTCGACGGCGGCCTTCGTGTCGAGGAACATCAGCACCCGGCCGTCCCGGGCGGCGATCTCGGTCGCCGTCGCGTACTTGTCGGCGGCGTGGATGTTCAGGACGTGGTGTTCCATCGTCGTGACCGAGCCCGACGCCCGGTCGACCGACGCGTGAACCGGGTCGTGGAGATGGTCCTTGACCAGCTGGTCGACGTCGCGGTCGAGCGTGGCCGAGAACAGCAGCCGCTGTCCGTCGGCGGGGATCTGCCCCAGGATCTCCGAGACCTGCGGCAGGAACCCCAGGTCGCACATCTGGTCCGCCTCGTCCAGCACGGTGATCCGCACGTGGTTCAGGAGGCAGTCCCGGCGGGACACCAGGTCGGTCAGCCGCCCCGGCGTCGCGACGACCACCTCGACGCCGGTCCGCAGCAGCGCCTGCTGCCGGTTGATCGACAGCCCGCCGACCACCGTCGCCAGCCGCACCCCCAGCGTCTGCGCGTACGGCTCCATCGCGTCGCTGACCTGCTGTGCGAGCTCGCGGGTCGGCACCAGGACCAGGGCGAGCGGCCGCTTCGACTCCGCGCGCAGGCCCGAGATCCGCACCAGCAGCGCAAGACCGAAGGCCAGCGTCTTGCCGGAACCGGTCCGTGCCCGGCCGAGCACATCGCGCCCGGCCAGCGCGTCGGGCAGCGTCGCCGCCTGGATCGGGAACGGCTCCGTCACCCCGAGACCGGTCAACGTCTCGACCAGCCCGGACGGCAGCCCGAGCGCGCCGAAGGAAGCAGCCGGCGGCTTCGCGTTCATGGGGAACCTTCCTGAGTCCGATGCCCGCAACGGCACCGGGGTCCGTACCCCCTCGGTACGGACCCCGGCAGCGTCGAAGCGTTCACCCATTTTACCAGCGGACCCCGGGGACGGCCGCCGCGGACAGCGCCGCCCAGACGTACGGACGCGGTTGTCAAGGTCGTCGCGGCCGAACAATTGCCGAGCAGCAGCTCGGCGGTATGGCGGTCGGCCGCCGCCGGTCCGCCAGTAGGCTGTGACAGCTGCGCCACCCCACCAACACCCCTTCCCTCAAAGGGACATGGCTTGCAGCAGTCGAGTCGTTCCACTGCGTGAGGATGAAGCAACAGGTGCTGATAGCGGGCCGGTACCGGCTGAACACCACCATCGGACGCGGCGCGATGGGCGAGGTCTGGCAGGCGTACGACGAGATCGGCGGCCGACCGGTGGCCGTCAAGCTCCTGCACTCCCAGAACTCCGAGCCCACCGCCACCGCCCGCTTCCGCCTGGAGGCCCAGACCGCGGGCCGGCTCAGCCACCCCCATGTGGTCGGCGTCCACGACTTCGGTGAACAGGAGGGCCGTCTCTACCTGGTGATGGAGCTCGTCGGGGGAGACAGCCTCTCCCACGTGCTCGCCCAGGCGGGCTCACTGCCGGCCGAGCACGTGGCCCACATCGCCGCCCAGTCGGCCGCGGGGCTCAGCGCGGCGCACGAACAGGGCATCGTGCACCGGGACATCAAGCCCGGCAACCTTCTCCTCGACGCCGACGGGTCCGTGAAGATCGCCGACTTCGGCATCGCGCACTTCATGAACGACCCGAGCGGCGCGCTCACCGCGACCGGCCAGATCGTCGGGACCAGCCTGTACATCGCCCCCGAGCGCGCCCTGGGCCAGCCCGCCGGGCCGCCGTCCGACGTCTACTCGCTCGGCTGCGTGCTCTACCAACTCCTCACCGGACAGCCGCCGTTCCGCGCCGGCAGCCCCATCGCCGTCCTCCACCACCACCTCGACACGCCCCCGGTGCCGCCACGGGAGCTCGGCGTCGGACTCCCGCCCGCCTTCGAGAACTATTTACTCGGTCTCCTCGCCAAGCGCCCCGAGGACCGTCCTACGGCGCGCCAGGTGGCCGACTGGTTCGCCTCCGGTGCCTGGAGAGGGCGTCCCGAGCCCCTCCCGGCAGCCGAGCCGCGCCCCGAGCCGGAACCACGCGTCGCCGCCTGGGATCCGGTGGCGGAGCCCAGGCGGAACGCGGCCCCTCGCTCCGGCCCTGGCTCCCGCTCCCTCCCCGGCTCCGGGTCCGTGACCACGTACGCCTTCCCGTCCGCCGCCGGCAGCGGGAGTACCGCTCCGGCCCACGGAACGCGGCGCCGGCAACGAACGGGAGGCCGCGGCGTCGCCGTACGCCGGTCGAAGACGGTGGGCACCGTCGCCGCCGTGCTGATCTTCCTCGGGGCGCTGCTGGTCGGGCTGGCCTGGTTCTCCCCCGACCACAGCTCGGCGGACACGTCACCGACGGATCCGCCCCGCAGCGCGGGTCCCTCCACGACCGCACCGTAGGCTCACGCCCCGCGCAGGCGGGCCTCCCAACGGGCGTACGAGCGGCGGCCGGTGAGGCGCCACAGGATGCGGGCGGGCAGTGGCGCCTTGGTGAGAATCGCCCGCTGTTCCTCGGGAGTCGCTACCGCCATCAACGCGCTGAAGGCGCGCAGCAGGTGCTTCTTCTCCAGTTTCGCCAGGCTGATCTCGCCGAGTTCCTCCCATTCGGCGACGCTCAGATGTTCGGCGGCCAACGGCAGGATGGTGCTCTCCTCCTCGTCCATGTGCGCGTTCAACACCGAGCCCAATTCGGCGAGTTGAGCCGCCACCTGCTCGCAGAGGGGCGGCCGGGGGTCGGCGGCCAGCCCGTCCAGCGCACCCCTGACCTCTGTGACCAGCTTCTCCAGTCGCTGGTGCTGTTCCTCCATGCGCGTGACCGCGTCGGCCCGCACCGCCGCCCGTGCCGCGAGCCGGGGCCAGAGGAATTCGTCCTCGCTGACGTGGTGGGCTTCCAGCCCCATGAGCATGAACCGCACGGCGTCGACGACCAGTTGGGCCCGCGCGGTGTCGCCGGGCCGCAGTCCGCGCACCAACTCCGGCAGTTCCGCGCATGACTGACGGAATGTGCTGTGCACCACCACCATGTCGTGGACATCCGGCTTCGCGGTGATTATGTCGGACATGGTGCTCCCTAGCCCTTGCTCAGCTGGTCGTGAAAACGGTGTGCGAGGTCCGTCAGTTCTTCCGCGCTCCGCGCGGTCTGCTGCAAGTCGATGAGGACCTCGTCGGCCCCGGCCGCATGCGCGGCGAGCAGGTAGTCCGAGACCTGTACGACCGTTCCCCGGTGCGGTACGGCGTCGCCCGGTGCGGCCTCGGCCGTCACCACGGGGTTCACCCGGACCACGGTGCGCAGGGCGTCGGGGTCACGTCCGTTGGCATCCGCGAACTGGCGGATCTGGCTGATGACGTAGGCCAGTTGAGGCACAGGAAGCGCCACTCCGGCCCAGCCGTCGGCGCGACGGCCGATGCGTTCCAGGGTGGCCGGGGTGAAACCGCCCAGGAGCACCGGCGGGCGGGGGCGCTGTACGGGGAGTGTCTCGATGTGCGCGCTCGGGATCGTCCACAGGGCGCCCTTGTGCTCGGCGGACGAACCGGACCAGACGTGTTCGAGGACGTCCAGGATCTCTTCCAGCCGGGCCCCGCGCCCCCGCCACGGCACACCGATGGCCTCGTACTCGTCGGACGACCAGCCGAGCCCGAACCCGATGTCGAGCCGCCCCCCGCTGAGGATGTCGACGGACGTCAGTGAACGGGCCAGCAGCAGCGGGGAGTAGAAGGGCGCGTTCAGCGTGCTGGTCCCCAGGCGCAGCCGCCGGGTGGCGTGGGCCAGGAAGGACAGCGTGGCGATGGGGTCCAGGAAGGTGCGGTACTCCTCCGGTACGGGGCCACCGCCGGGGTACTGGTCACGGGGTTGTGTCGGAACCAGGGCGCGGTCGCCCACCCACAGGCTGTCGAAGCCGATCGCTTCGACCGCGGTGGCGAACGCGGAGATCGTTGAGGGGTCGGTGAACAATCCGTACTGGGGAGAGCCCAGACCGATCTTGAGCATGTCTGTCACCTGTTCGTGTTCGAGGAGATGCCGAGGCAGCGGAAGGACGTACGGATTCCCTACGGCTGCGACCCGTTCTCGGATCACCGTTCCGGACACCGATCGACATCCGGTCGACGGCGCGTGAAAGCGCGGCCGACTCGGCGACCGGACAGGCTCAGCGCCGCGCGGCTTCCCGTCGCAGGCGGTCGCTCACCTCGTACACATGCTGGGCCGCGGCGATGTTCACCTCGGCCCGGTCCGAGCTGAGTGCGGTGAACAGGCGGGCCACCTCCTGGAGGAAGTAGGCCGGGCTGTTCGGATCGCCCTCCGCGCCGGCGACGGCCTCCGACTCGGCGAAGAACCCGACGGCCTCCGCGGTCCGGCCCCGGTCCGCCAGTACGACCGACAGGAACCGGGCGGACAGGAAGAGCGTCACCCGCTCGTCGACGGCGCGCGCACGCCGGATCGCCTCGCGCAGATCGGTTTCCGCCGCTGTCAGATCGCCGCGGATGAAGGCGAGCCAGGCCCGGATGTGCCGGGTCTGCGCCCGCGGCGCCGGGTCGTCGCCCAGGTCGGCCGCGATGACCGCGTGGTCCGTGACGCGTTCCAGTTCCCGCTGATGCGCGGGCCCGGCGAACAGCCCGCTCGACGCGATCACCGACAGTGCGGCGACGACGATCCTCACGGCGTCCGGGATGTCCCGCAGCACCCGGGAGAACACCGAGACCAGGAGCGTGTGCTCGGCCAGCAGCCAGGTACGCGCCGCCTCGGCGTCGGCGAACCGCAGTCCGGTCAGCGGCACGGAGAAGAGATGGGTACTGAGCGAACCGGCCTCCTCGGTCGCGCTCATCGCCTGGAACAGGGTGGCCTGGAGGAACATCGTCAGCCGCACCAGCGCCGCCTCGCGGTCCGCGACGGGATCCTCGCGATCGGCACGACGCGCGGCGAACGCCCGTACCAGATCGTGGAATCGGTAGCGGTCCGCCGAGTGCGGTTCGAGCAGACCGGCCTCCACCAGGTGCTCGAGCTGTTCCTCGGTCTCCGGTTCGGGCTGGTCCAGCAGGACCGCCGCGACCGCGACCGGGAAGTCGGCGGCGTCGAGCAGCGCGCACCGGCGCATCGCCCGGGCCTGGGCGGGGGCGAGAGCCCGGTATCCGACCTGGAAGGTGGCCTCCACGGACATGTCTCCGGCCCGCAGTTCGTCGAGCCGGCGCTCCTCGGCACGCAGGCGCTCCAACTGCGCGCCGAGCCCGCGTCCGGGACGAGCCGCCGTACGGGCACCGATGATGCGCAGCGCCAACGGCAACTGCCCGCACGCGTGCACCAGTTCCAGCGCGAGTTCCGGAGCGGCGGCGATCTCGGCGTCGCCGGTGAACCGGCCCAGCATGGCCACCGCCTCCCGCTGATCGGGCACCGGTACCTCGAAACGCGTCGCGCCCGGCGGTACGAGCGACCGGTGCCGGGCCGTGATCAGCGCGGCGTTGCCGGGTGTGCCCGGGAGCAGCGGGGTCACCTGGGCGGTGTCGGACGCGTTGTCCAGGAGCACCAGAATCCGGCGGTCGGCGGTCAGGGTGCGATAGGCGCCGGCGCGGGCGGTGGGCGTCGCGGGGATGTCGGCGGCGGGCATGCCGAGCGCGAGGAGGAAGTCGACCAACACATCGGCGGGGTCGGCGGGTTGGCCGCCGTCGCCCCGCAGGTCCACATAGAGCTGCCCGTCCGGGTAGTCGCCCCGGATGCCGTGGGCGACGCGCAGCGCGAGCGCTGTCTTCCCCACACCGCCGATACCGCTGAGCACCGCGAGCGCGACCGCTTCCCCGCTGGGCCGCAACGCGAGCCGGAGTCGCTCCCACAACCGCTCCCGCCCTACGAAGTCGCCGGGCGCCGGGGGCAGTTGCTGCGGGCGGACACGGACGGCGACCTCCTCGACCCGCGTGGTCGCCGACCGGTCGGTTTCAGGAGCGGCCCCTGAGTCGATGGGCTGCCCCTCTCCCTGCCCCTGGCCGCCCGACCGCGTCGCGATGTCGCCGGGGGCACCCGCAGACGTCGTAGGGCTGATCGAGGCAATCGAGGCATTGGCACCGAACGACGGCGCGGCAGCGGCGAGTTGTCCCCCGATACCCCACTCGACGGTGTCGGGCTCGGCGCCGCTGAGGATGCGGGTCTGCAACTCACGCAGCTCCGGCCCCGGATCCATGCCCAGCTCGGTCACCATGGTCTCGCGGGCCGCGGCGTAGACCGCCAGGGCCTCCGCCGCCCGCCCGGCGCGGTACAGCGCGCGCATGCGCAGCGCGTACAGGTCCTCGCGGAGCGGATGGTCGGCGATCAGGGAGATCAGGTCCGTCGCGACGCGGGCGTGCTCGCCCAGTTCATCGGCGCAACTCAGCTGCGCCACCTGGGCGTTGAGCCGTAGATCGACGAAACGTCCGCGGTGTCGGCGGGCGTAGGGGCCGGGTACGCCGGACAGCGGCTCCCCCGACCACAGGGCCAGTGCGGCGTCGAACGCGCGCAGGGCGGGGGCAATCTGCCGTGCGGCCCGCAGTTCCTCGCCGTCGCGGACGAGCCGTTCGAAGCGCAGGGCGTCGACGGCCTGTTCCGGGATGCGTAGTTGGTATCCGCCCTGCGTGGTTTCCAGTCGGGAACGTTCCTCGCCCAGGGAGAGGCGGATGCGGTAGACGTACGTCTGCACCGAGCGCACCGCGTTGCCGGGCGGCTCTTCCCACAGCGCGTCGATGAGGTGGTCGAGGCCGCACTGGCGTCCGTCGCCGAGCAGCAGCCGGACGAGGACCGCGCGTTGCAGTGGGCTGCCGAGATCCAGCACACGCCCGCCATGGCGGCCACTCAGTGGCCCCAGCAGCCCGAACTCGTACCCCTCAACCGCCGTCACCACTCGACGGAGTCTAGTGGGCCGGGCGAAGCGGAATCTGCACCGGCGGCGATCGTGACCATGCCCGCCCGGGGATCCGGAAAAGGGGATCCAGGGCGGGCTGTGGTTATGGCTGGCCGTGCTGCTCGTGCCGTACGAGGAGCACGGGTCAGCCGCGGCGCAGCATCATGACGACAGCGACGATGACAATGATGACGACGACGGTACCCAGACCTATGTACACGGGCTTCTCTTTCCCTCGGGGAGCGGCACCCCTTGGGTGCCGCAGAAAGCCGAGTACCCCCGACGGGGCCTTTCAGCGGAAGAACCGGAGGAAAGCAAGGGGCACCGGCGCTCCCCCGGGCAGCCGGTGCCCCTCAGGCCATCGGTTCAGGTCAGCGGCGGTACGCGCCGCAGCGGGCGGCGCGCTCCACCGTGGCGGCGATGGCCTGCTGGCCCTGGGCGTTGGGGTGCGCGGGTGCGGCTGGAGCCGCCGCGACCAGGGGTTCGATCCAGCGCTCGCCGGCCGGCTTGCACATGTCGTGTCCGACCGTTGGGGTGTAGGTGTCGACGTAGCGCGCGCCGTTCGCCGACGCCTGATCCGCGATCATCGCGTTGAGCTTCTTCTCGGTGTCCCGCAGATAGGCGAAGTCACCGGCGGCGAGCGGCACGGCCGAACCGGTGCAGCCGACCCCGTCGTCCGGGAACAGGTCGGGATAGCCGACCACCAGGACCTTGGCGTGCGGAGCCCGCTGCCGTACGGCGTCCAGCGCGGCGGCGATCTTGGGAGCGGTGTCGTCGACGCGCCGCGCCAGCCGGTCGGTGCCGTCGCTCGTGAAGAAGGTCTGGCACGGGTTGCCCGCCGGGTCCTTGGACGTCAGTCCGGCGCAGGTGGCCAGGTTGCCGGAGAAGCCGATGTCGTTGCCGCCGATGGTGAGGGTGACCACGTCCGTGTCGGCGCCGAGTGCGTCCAGCTGCGGCGGCTGCGAACCCTGGGTTCCGGCCAGGGCCGTCGTGGTCGCGCCCGAGCAACTCACGTCGGTCAACTGCCAGTTCCTCGCCGCCGCGAGGAGGGACGGGTAGTTCTGGTCGGAACGCGCGCACGTGGCGTCGACCTGGGTCGGGATGCCGGGGCCGGAGGCGTAGGAGTCGCCCAGCGCCACGTAGTTCACCGTGGTGCGCGCGGCGGGTATCGAGGCGCTCGCCGCTGTCGCCCCCGCGGCGGAGAGGGCCATCGCGCAACACGCCACCGTGGCGCCGCGCAACAGGCCCTGCCGGCCCGGGGTTCTCTTGGTCTGCTTGCTGTTCAAGTCCATCCATTCATCGGGCCCCCGAAGCACTCGTCGAGCCGCTCGGCCAACAGGCGTCAGATGCGGGGGCGTTGGGCTGGCCAAACGTCAAACGGTGTGCGCGTCAGGAAGGTTCACTCATCGGTTGCGGCTGCGCCGGAGGTGGGACTCGGCGTAGGCGTGGGCCCGGAACGCGAGGACCGGGTCGTCGGAGAGCTGGATGCCGGTGGTGACACGGGTGGGGTTGAAGGCCTGCGTGTTCCAGGGGTCCTGGTCGTCGGCGGGTGCGGTGATCTCCAGTCGCCCGGCGGTGAACTCCTCGCGGTGGTCGGGCCAGACGGTGCTGGGGTCGTGGGTGGGGTCGTCGGGTTCGGCGAGTTGGATCCGCAGGTCGAACGCCACCGGTGCCTGTTCCAGGCGCTGGTGCAGTTCGTCGGTCAGGTAGTGGGCGGTGCGGGTGGCCGCTTCGTCGGCGGTCAGGGCGGTGCGTCCGGCCTCCGGCTCCCAGCGGTACCGCACGGGCCGCCTGCCGCCGTCCGCGTCGACCCAGATGAAGGCGTGGACGGCCCAGTAGGCGGCGGACGCGTAACTGCCGGGTATGGGCGGCTGCTGCGCCACGGCTTCCCCTAGGTGGGGATGGGTACCGACGAACGCGTGCACCCGGGCCGGGTCGGGCTGACGGGTCACGGGGTCGGGGCGCAGGGCCTCGGTCAGCTCCAGGAACTCCCTGGGCGTCGAGGCGACGAATCGGGGGACGGTGAGGGCGACGAGGTCGGTGTCACCGCCGTCGTGCAGGTGGAAGCGGACGGCCATGCCTCGGGTGACCGGGGCGGTGTCGGGGGTGTGCGGATTTCCCTCGGAGTTCGAGAACCGCACGGTCGCCGGAACCGGCCGCGTCTGCAAGTGCGCGGCCGTGGTCAGGGCAACCGCGGCCCCGCTGGGCGTGAAGGTGGCCCGGAATCCGGCCCCCCGGGCATTGGACCGACGGTATCCGGGATACCTCCCGCTCATCCGCTCCATGCTGTCGACGACCCGGACGGCCAGGGTCTGATCTGCGGAACTGCTCGACATGTCATTCCTTGGAAGTCTCGGTAGACGAACCGGTCACGGAGCCTTGGCCGGGCCGGCCGGCGGACAGACGCAAGGGGTGTGGGGGCGGATGGGGCGAACCGCCCTCGGACGAGCCGTTCGCAGGACTCGTCGCATGCCGTCTACGGGCCACTCCATGACCCGGTTCACTCGACGCCGGGAACACGTCGGGTCCGTGGCACCACGGCTCGTACGACCGCCGGACACCCCGCCCCACCCGGCCAAACCGGCCAGACCTGCCAGACCTGCCAGACCTGCCAGACCGATTGCGGGGGTCGAAATCGACCGGCGATGCGAGATCATCCCGACGGCCCACAAGGGCATGCCGTCACCGGAACAGGCTGACTGGCCCCGCCGTGTCGCCGAGGAATCCGCCCACCTCAAAGTCGCCTCGGAACGCATGACGCGTACGGCGCGGCTACCGGACCTGGCGGATCACCGGTGCCGGCCCGGGCCGTTCAGCACTCCGGTGAAACCGGCAAGCAGGGAAGGGTTGTTGGAGAGCCAGGCCTGCACGTGGTCCGCCCCGATCGCGCCGCTCGGACCGGACTTGAAGTAGGCGTCCAGCTTGTCCAGCAGGGCGCCCACCGCACGACGGGCCAGCGGCTCACGTACCCGGTCGAGCGCCTCGCCGGCGCGGTCCATCCAGATCCGCGCGTCGCCGGCCGCCGAGGGGGTGGGTGGGCCGAACGTCGTGACCGCCACCAGGCCCACGGCGGACATCGCTCTGCGGTCGAGTGGCGCCGTAGGGCTGTCCCAGACGTCGGCGAAGATCGTCTGCGCGTCCGAGAAGCGACCGCCGTAGAACGCCAGTGTTCCGCGCAGGATGGCTGCCGCGGCGCGTAGGTCGTCGGCGCTCAGTTCGTCCGCGAGCCGGATCACTTCCGCGAGCCGGTTCTCGGCCGTGTCGACCGCTCCCTCCGCGATGTCCAGGCACACGATCCTGAGTGCGGCGTACGCGTACTGACCGCGCGCGCCGATGGAACGGAGGATGCGCGCCGCCTCGGTCCAGTGCGCGCGGGCGCGGTCGCGGAGGCCGGCGCTCTCGTCCGCGTCGCCCCGGAGCGTGAGGGTGCACGCCCTGGCGAAGTCGTCGCCGGAGGCGATCGCCGCCGAGACGGCGGCCCGGCCGTGGCTGCGGGCGCCGTCGATGTCGCCGGCCTGGAGGCAGTACGTCGTCCAGTTGGTCAGGAGGATCGCCCGGTCCCAGTGGAACTCGGTGCCCGCGACGCCCTCTTCGGCCCGTACGAAGAGTTCCTCCACGTCGTCCCGCCCGGTCAGCATGGCGTGGAGCGGTTCGTAACAGGGGCCCAGGACGGCGAGTTCGGGGTTCTTCGCCTGGCGCCAGGCCGCCTTGAACCGATCGATGACATGGCCGCCCTCCGCGTACCGCCCGACGACATGGTTGAGCCAGACAAGCCACGCGAGGGCGTAGAAGAGTGCCAGCTCGTCCTCTTCGGTGGGCTCTGCGGCGGCCCGTTGACCCTCCACCGCGTCAAGGGCCCGCACGCTGCGCTGGAGACGGTCGATCCCCTCTTCCTCACGGCCGCTGATGATCCAGTAGCCGCCCCGACGTGATTCCAGGGACAGGGCCTGAGTCGTTCTCGACCGGGACATCATGAGGTCCGAAGCCGCCCTGATGTTGGCGGATTCCGCGGTGAGCCGCCTGATCAACTCCCCTTGGCCGATGGGCGCGTTGGCGTCGGTGCACTCGCGCACGAAACGCAGGGCCCATGCCATGAAGCGTTCCTCCGCCTCGGCGGCCCTTCCTTCGGCCCGGAGCCGGTCGAGCGCGTATTCGCGCACCGTCTCCAGCATCCGCAGCCGGCTCCCGTCGGGTGTCGAGACGGTGAACAGGAGGGATTTGTCGACCAGTTGGGCCAGCACTTGCAGGATCTCGTGGTGGTCCACCCCGGGACAGTCCGTCTCGGGACGGAGCATCGTCGTCTCCGCCAACTCCACGGAACAGCCGCCGACATACAGGGCGAGTTCCGTCAACACCCGCTGCTCGGTGGTGTCGAGGAGGGCGTAGCTCCAGTCGAGGACGGCACGCAGGGTGCGGTGCCGGGCGGGAGCGGTCCGCTTCCCCTTGGCCAGCAGGGCGAAGCGGTTGTCGAGGCGGAGTTCGATCTCGCGCACCGGCAGCAACCGTACGTGTGCGGCGGCGAGTTCGACCGCGAGTGGCAGTCCGTCCAGTCTGCGGCAGAGCGAGCGGATGTCGTGCATCGCCGTCTCGTCCGGGGTGAAGGACGGGTCGATCATGAGAGCGCGGGTGCTGAACAGGTCCGCGGCCTCGGCGTCGGCCATCGGCGCCAGGGGATACAGCGTTTCGCCCGCAACTGCCAGTGGGGCTCTGCTGGTTGCCAGGACGGTGAGCGCGGGGCACCGGCCGAGCAGGACCGCCACGAGCGGGGCGACCGCGTCGAGCAGGTGCTCACAGTTGTCGAGCACGAGCATCGCCCGGCGTCCGGCCAGGAACGAGGTGAGCCGGTGCACATAGTCGTGCGGTGGCTGGTCCGGCCGGACCGACGCGTCCGACAGACCCAGGGCCCCGGCGATCGCCGCGAGGACACCCGCGCCGTCGGCAGACACCAGATCGACCCACCACACCCCGTCGCACGAGGACTGCATCAGCACGCACGCCTCAAGCGCGAGGCGGGTCTTGCCGACACCGCCGGGTCCTACGACGGTCACCAGCCGCTCGCGGTCGAGGGCCGCGCGCAGCCCGTCGAGTTCCTCACCGCGGCCGACGAACGGGCCGAGGGGGTGGTCGGGACCGCCGTCGCCGGGCGCCGGGCGGGAAGCGGCGGGGGCCGCGGACAGTCGTACGGAGTCGGTGGTCGCCGTCCCGGGACGTGGCTCGCCCGCCAGTAACGCGTCGTGCAGGGAACGCAGTTCGGGGGAAGGATCGGCGCCCAGCTCGGATCTCAGGAGTCTGCGGCCCGATTCGTACACGTCCAGAGCCTCGGCGTTTCGCCCGCAGCGGTGGAGCGCGAGCATCAGCCGTGCCCGGGACCGTTCGCGCAGTGGTGCGGCGGCCACGAGTGCCGTCAGTTCGGGGACCAGTTCCGCCGCACGGCCGAGCTCAAGGCCTGCGGCACCCGCGTCCTCCTGCGCGCTCAGGCGCAGTTCCTCCAGACGCAGCCGCTCGGCGTCGAAGACCCGGCCCTTGAGATCGTCCAGCGCGCGGCCCCGCCACAGCGCGAGTCCCTGCCGTAGGACGCCCTCGGCCTGTCGGTACGCCCCCGCCGCCAGGTGTTCGCGTCCCTCGCGGACCGTCGCCTCGAAGCGGACCGTGTCGAGCTGGTCCTCCGGGCCCAGGACGAACCGGTATCCCCCGTACTGCGATCGCAGCCGCCCCTCCCGGCCCCGTGTCGCGAGCGCCGCGCGCAGTTTCGTCACCTGGACCTGAAGGGCGTTGACCGGGTCCTTCGCCTCGCGTTCCTCCCACAGTTCGTCAATGAGGGTGTCGCGGTGTACGACCGCTCCCCCGGCCAGCAGCAGCCGGCCGACGATCGCGCGGGAGACGGCGCCAGGAAGGGTGACGGCACCGCTCCCGTCGGCCAGCTCCAGGCGGCCGAGCAGTCGCAGGTGCAGGGCGTCGTCGTTCATGTGTCAGCCTTCATCGGCGGTTCCGATGCTCGAAACCTGGATTCCCAACCTGGATTCCGAGCATGCCCATGACCGTACGAGGCAGGCGGTGGTTACCCGCAAGGGATACTAGTACCCGTTGGGTACTGTTGCCGTATGACCAAGACATCGGGCCTCTGCGACGACCCCAAGAGCGTCTACTCCGCCGCCTGCCCCTGCCGCGACATGCTGGATCTTCTCGCCAACAAGTGGAGCGCCCTCGCGCTGGGTGCCCTCGAGGACGGACCACAGCGCTTCGGAGCACTGCGCGGCCGGCTCCAGGGCGTGAGCCCCAAGGTCCTCACGCAGACCCTGCGCCGCCTGGAGGACTACGGCCTGATCGACCGTCGGATCTACGCGGAGGTGCCGCCCCGCGTCGAGTACAGCCTGACCCCGCTCGGCGAGGACGCCTGCGCCCCGCTCTCCCATCTGCGCAGCTGGGTGGAGCAGAACATCGACCGGTTCCCGGAATCCGCCTGACCTCGCGACACGCGGGGGCTCCTCACACCCTTCCCACCTCGATGGTTTCCTTTGGGAAGCAGGCTCCCTTGATGGTTACTACCTCCCGATAGGTACCTTGCGGGTCGTGGCCGCCGATCCTCGTCGGCCCACCGTACGAGTCGAGGAGATCCATCATGAGCGAGACCTGGAAGACGTCGCCGATGCCCGCCGTCGCGTATCGCAAGAGCCTGCCGATCGATGACGCCGAGAGCCTGGTGGACGTCGAACTGCCGGTGCCGCAGCCGGGTCCGCACGATCTGCTGGTCCAGGTGGAGGCCATCGCGGTCAACCCCGTGGACTACAAGGTCCGGCAGAGCAACGACCCGGGCGGTGAGCTGAAGGTGCTGGGCTGGGACGCCGCCGGCACGGTCGTCGCGGTCGGTGAGCAGGTGGAGCAGTTCGAGGTCGGGGACGAGGTCTTCTACGCCGGCGCGATCGACCGGCCGGGCACCAACTCGCGCTTCCACACCGTCGACGAGCGCATCGTCGGCCGTAAGCCCGCCTCTCTCTCCTTCGGCGAGGCGGCGGCGCTGCCGCTGACCTCCCTCACCGCCTGGGAGGGGCTGTTCGAACGTCTCGGTCTGCGCGAGGGCGCTTCGGAGGAGACCGGCACGCTGCTGGTGACCGCGGCCGCGGGTGGCGTCGGGGCCATGGTGGCTCAGCTGGCCCGGGCCCTCACCGGACTGACCGTGATCGGCACCGCGTCCCGCCCGGAGACCGTCGAGTTCGCCCGCCGTATGGGCGTGACACATGTGGTCGACCACCATCGTCCGCTGCCGGCACAGGTGGCCGAGGTGGCGCCCGGCGGGGTCGACCACATCTTCGGCACCGCCGGTACGGACCGGAACCTCGCCGCGTACGCCGACATGCTCAAGCCGTTCGGCGGGCTGCTGGCCATCGACGACTTCGGTCCCGTGGAGATCGGCCTGCTGAAGGCGAAGAGCATCTCCTTCCACTGGGAACTCATGTTCACGCGCTCGCTGTTCGGGACCCCGGACCAGGTGGCGCAGCACCACATCCTGAACCGCATCGCCGACCTCGTGGACGAGGGCTCGCTGCGGACCACGGCCACGCAGGACCTCGGCACGATCAACGCCGCGCATCTGCGCGAGGCGCATCGCATCCTCGAGTCCGGCAGCACCATCGGCAAGGTGACCCTCACCGGATTCTGAGCCCGCCGTGAACCTCCTTCTTCTCCGACCCGTCTACAGGGCGGACGAGGACCAGGCCTTCTCGTAACCATCGAAAGGTGACGGGCATGCAATTGACGAGGTTCACGACGGAACAGCGAATAGGCCATCTGCTCGGCTGGGCGAACGAATGGAACGGAACGACGCGCGGGCGAAGTATGTGGGCGTACTCCCTGAGTCTGGGGGGTTCTCACGCCCTTCTCAACGACTGGGTCAACAACGAACGGCTCATGAATCGCCTCACTCCGGAAGAGAGGAGTGCGGTGGAGGAAGCACGCCGGCGGGCGACTCGGCGTGAGACCGCCACGAATTCTCCGGATCGGGTGACTCGGTAGCCGGGGTACCCGTACGCCATTCACCGGTTGGGCCGGGTGCCGAGGAAGGGAGCGCCGAGGTTGTCGGCGCTCCCTCTCCGCGTTCCGGGCGCCACGGTGGGGCGGTGTCCGGCGGGCGGCGCGCATTTTCAGCGCCGTCGACTGCTCACGGCGTGTACCCCCGCTCGGCCAGCGCCGCCCGCAACGCCCTGAGGGCAAGGTGTGTCCGGGACTTGACCGTGCCCGGCGGTATGCCCAGCGTCTGTGCCGTCCGGGCCACGGACTGGTCCAGGAACTCGACGTGGACGAGGATCTCGCGGTGCTGCAACGTCAGGTCCGCCAGGGCTTCGCGCACGATCTTCTTGGTGAGGGCCGGATCCATGGACTCCGGACCGGGCATGTCGTTCAGCGCGGTGTCGACCGTCTCCGGCGGTCGGGCCTTCCGGGCGCGGTAGCCGTCGATGACGAGGTTGCGGACGACCGTGACGAGCCACGGCCGTATGCCCTCTGCCCCGGGATCGAGGATGTCGGCGTTCTGCCAGGCCCGCAGGACGGCCTCCTGGACCAGGTCCTGGGCCTGATGGCTGTCGCCCCAGAGCAGTCCGGTGGTCACCCTGAGCAGGAACACACCGTGTTTGTCGTAGACGGCGCGGATGAACGCCTCGTCGCGCGCCCGGTCACGGGCTCCGCCGGGCCCGCCCGTGTGTGCGTCCCGGATTGCTGTGCTGTGCCTCATTGCCACGTTCCCCCGATGCGCCGCGGGTCGATGCACGGCGCGCCAATTCGTTGAAAGCTGAACGGGGCAACCTTCGGGGGGACCTCTTGCCGGCGCCTTGATGTCCGCTTGCCTGGCCTGTCCCTGTGAGGACAGGCGCGGGAAAGGCGCAGGAAAGCGCCGGCGCGCGGGGCTCCGTCGGGCGGAGCCCCGGGCGCCGGCGATGCTCAGGAGCTGTTCACTCCCGGTCGGGGACCCGGGCCAGGGCGGCTCGGACCGCTGCTTCCCGCAGCGCGGGGAGCCTGCCGGACCAGTTGCCCACCATGTCCTCCGCGGGCAGTCGCCGGACAGCGGCGAGAGCGGCGCGGATCTCGTCCACGTCGCCCGCGCATGCCGGGCACTCCCGTACGTGTCTGTCGACGAGTACGGCTTCTCCGGGATCGAGGGCTGCCATGGCATAGGCGGCCAGTCGGGTTCTCTCCTGCTCGCATGTCACCGTGCGGTCTCCTGGAATCACGTCGGTGTTCCGGCGGCTCGGCTGTTCCACGACTCGACGGCTCTGCGCCGGCGTACCGGCGGAGTCCTATTCCGGAGCGACGTTGTGGTTGTTGACCCGGAACAGGTTGCGCGGGTCGTGGTGCCGCTTCAGGGCACGCAGCCGCTCCAGGTCGTCGGCGGTGAACACGTCCTCCGCCCGGTCGTCACGACCGGCGAAGTTGGTGTACGCGAGGCCCGTGGACCAGGGGCTCAGGCGCTCCACCATTCCGCGGAGCATGGCCATACCGGCGTCGACGACCTCCGGCGGTCCGACGGTCGCTCCCCACACGTTGAACACGGCGTCCCGGGCGGCGACAGGGCTCGCCGCGGCCGGCCGATCCGCCAGCGCCCCGCCGAGATGCCTGATCTCCAGGACCGTGACGAGTCCGCCGGCCGCCAACTGGGCGCTCTCCACAAGGGAGTCGACGGCCCGGGCAGGCAACTCGGCCAGCAGGGCGCCCTGTTCCTCGTACGGGAAGGGATCGGCCGGGTCGGTGTGCACGAGGGCGTACGCGCCGTAGGGATGGCGGCCGATCGTGTCGATCATCCCTTCGCCGATGGCCCGGAAGGGCGCGATGAGCTTCTCCCCCTCCTCGTCGGAGCCGAGGTGGGTCACCCGGACGTGGGCGAGGAACCGGCCTCGCAGCGATTCGGGGATCTCCGGGACCGACGGGAAGTTGAGGAGTGCCACGGAGCAGGTGAAGGCGTGGGGCGCGTCGCGGACCACCTCGGGGAAGGCGCGGACCACGGCCTCGACATGCTCGGCGGGGAAGTAGATCCCGCCGCCGTAGAAGGAGGTCACGGGGAAGAGCCCGATCTCCAGCTCGGTCACGATCCCGAAGTTGCTGCGTCCGCCGCGCAGGCCCCAGAACAGCTCCGGTTCCACCTCCGCGGTGACGCGACGCAGCGCACCGTCCGGCGTGACGACCTCGATCGCCACGACGTGGTCGGCGGCCCAGCCGTAGGACCGCCCCAGGAACGGGCTGAGTCCGCCGCCGAGGGTGAAGCCCACGACTCCCACCAGCGGACTGGACCCGTTCAGCGGTGCCAGCCCTTCCGCCTGAGCGAGCTCTACGACGTCCGACCAGACGGCGCCCGCGCCCACCCGGGCCACGCCCCGCTCGGTGTCGATCTCGACCGTACGCATCGCACCCGTGGTGACGAGCAGGAAGCCGTCCGCGGCGGGGAACGGCTGGTGCCCGGTGGCCATGACCCCGACGGGTATGTCACGCGCGGCGGCGAAAGCGACCGCGGCCCGCACATCGGCGGCGCCGGCCGCCGCGACGACCAGGCAGGGCCGGTGCTGCGAGCGCAGGTTGAACGCCGCGACCGACCCTACGTAGCCCGCGTCGTCCGGGGTGAACACGGATCCCTCGATCCGGTCGGCCAGTTCGGCGACGGCGTCCTCTCCGAGAACGTTGCGCCCCTGGTACTCGGTCATGGTGCTGTGCCTTTCGTCGGAGAACCGGCCCTGTCCGACGGTCACTTGGGAGAGCAGGGGGAACGACTCCGCGACGCGACACGACAGGGCGGCGGAGGCGTCCCGGGTGACCAGGTGCCGTCTGGTCGCTGCTACGGCGCACACCCCGAAGAGGTTCACGGTCCGCGTACGGTCTGTCGCCGGGCGCGGCCGGGGCGGTCAGCTGAAGGCGGCCAGCACGGAGGGGCTGTCCGAGAGCCAGTCGCACTCCCGGTCCGTCCCGGTCGGCCCGTTCGCGTGGGCCTGATGGTGGGCGTCCAGCCGGTCCAGGAGAACGCCCACCGCGTGTCGGGCGAGCGGTTCCAGCAGTCCGGCGTGCGTCCGGCGCCCCCGGTCGATCCAGGCCCGCGCGTCGTCCGGGGCGGTCGGGCCCGGCGGACCGGACGTCGCGACGACCGCCAGGCCGACGGCCGAGACCGCTCTGCGGTCGAGCGGCGCTCCCGGACAGCGCCAGACACCGCGGAAGAGTCTCTCCGCGTCCGCGAAGCGACCGCCGCGGACCGCCAGCACTCCGCGCAGGTTGGCCACGGCCGCCTGGAGGTCGTCCGCACTCAGTTCGTCCGCGAGCCGGCTCACGTCCACGAGCCGCTCCTCGGCCAGGGCGAACTCCCCCTCGGTGATGTCCAGACAGACCAGCCTGAGCAGTACGTACGCCCAGCGGGTGCGCGCGCCGACGGCACGGAGGATCCGGGCGGCCTCCACCCACTGCTCACGGGCCCGGGCGCGCAGGCCGTCGCTCTCGTCCGCGTCGCCGCAGAGGGTGAGGGAGAAGACCCGGGCGAAGTCGTCGTCGGCCGCGCGCGACGCCGCCACCGCGATCAGCCCGTGGCGGCGGGCCCCGTCCACGTCCCCGTGTTGCAGGCAGTAGGTCGACCAGTTCGTCTGAAGGACCGCCCGGTCCCAGTGGAACTCCGTGTCCACCACGGCGGCCTCCCCCACGGCGAAGCGCTCCTCCACGTCGTCGTGTCCGTTGAGCATCGCGTGGAGCGCGTCGTAGCAGAGGCCCAGGACGGCGAGGTCGGGGTTCTTCGCGTACTGCCACGCCTCCTTGTGCCTGTCCACATAGGAACTGGCTTCCGTGTGGTGTCCGGCAACATGGTGGAGCCAGGTGAGCCAGGCGATCGTGTAGAACAGCGCCCACTCGTCCTCCTCGGTGGGCTCCGCGGTCCGCTCCCCCGCTGCCGCGTCGTAGGCGTGCAGACTGCGTTGGAGCCGGTCGATCCCCTCTTCCTCGCGGCCGCTGATGAACCAGAAGTAGCCCAGCCGCGCCTCCAGCAGCAGGGCCTCGGCCGGCCGGGACCTGGCCGTCATCAGGTCCGATGCCGCCCGGATGTTGGCGGACTCCTCGGTGAGCCGCCTGGCCCAGTCCCGCTGGTCACGGGAGGAGAGTCCCGCGCTGCCGGCACGGACGAAGCGTGCCGCCCACGTCATGAGGCGCTCTTCCGCCTCCGGTGCCCGGCCCTCCTCGCGGAGCCGGGTGAGCGCGTACGCGCGGACCGTCTCCAGCATCCGCAGCCGGTTCCCGTCGGGCGTGGAGACGGGGACGAGCAGGGACTTGTCGACCAACTGCCCCAGTACATGGAGCAGTTCGGCGCTGTCCGCCCCGGGCAACGGCACGGCCGCTTCCAGGAGTCCGAGCGAGCAGCCGCCCACATACAGGGCGAGTTCCGTCAGCAGCCGCTGTTCGGTGGCGTCGAGGAGGGCGTAGCTCCAGTCGAGGACGGCGCGCAGGGTGCGGTGTCTGGCCGGCGCGGTGCGCTCCCCCTTGGTCAGCAGGGTGAAGCGGTTGTCGAGGCGGGCCTCGATCTCACGGACGGTCAGGAGCCGGACGTGCGCGGCGGCGAGTTCCACCGCCAGCGGCAGTCCGTCGAGCCTGCGACAGAGGCGGCGGATGTCGTGCAGCGCCGCCTCGTCCGGGGCGAAGGTCGGGTCGATCATGGCGGCGCGGGTGCCGAACAGGTCCGCGGCGTCCTCGTCCGGCATCGGCGCCAAGGGGTACAGCACCTCGGCCGGGACCTCCAGCGGTGATCTGCTGGTGGTCAGGACGGTCAGGGAGGGACAGCGGCCCAGCAGCGTCGCCACGAGCGGGGCGACGGCGTCGAGCAGGTGCTCGCAGTTGTCGAGCGCGAGAACGGCCGACCGTCCGGCCAGGAACGAGGTGATCCGGTGCACATAGTCGTGCGGCGGCTGGTCCGGACGGACGGAGGTGTCGGACAGGCCCAGCGCGGAGGCGACCACCGCGAGCACGTTCGCGTCGTCGGCCGGGGCCAGATCGACCCACCAGACGGTGCCGCGGGACGGCTGGACCAGCGCGCACACCTCCAGGGCCAAGCGCGTCTTGCCGACGCCTCCCGGTCCCAGCACGGTCACCAGCCGCTCCCGGTCGAGGACCTCGCACAGCGCGATCAGTTCCTTGCGCCTCCCGACGAACGGGCCGAGCGGCCGGCTCAGGTTGCCTTCGCCGGATACCGGCCGGACGTCGGTGCGCGGCGCGGACAGCCGGTCGGACAGGGCGGCCGGCCCGCGGAGAGACAGGTCGCGCCCTCGTGGAGTCGGTTCGTGCCCGTGGAGCGACGGGTCGTGGCGGAGTATCGCGGCGTGCAAGGAGCTCAGCTCCTGCGAGGGAGCGACACCGAGTTCGGACTTCAGCAGGCGACGGCCCGTGTCGTAGACCTCCAGGGCTTCCGCGAACCGCCCGCAGCGGTAGAGCGCGAGCATGAGACGGGCCCGGGACCGCTCGCGGAGCGGTGCGAGGGACAACAGGGCCCTCAGCTCCGGGATCAGCTCCTTGGCGCGACCGAGTTCGAGGCCCGCGCCGGCGGCGTCCTCCAGCGCGCCCAGCCGCAGGTCCTCGATGCGGGTCCGCTCGGTCTCGAAGGCCCGTCCCTCCAGGCCGTCCAGGGCGCGGCCCCGCCACATCGACAACCCCCGCCGCAGCTCGCTGTCGGCCTTCTCGTACTCCGCCGCCGCCAAATGCTCACGGCCCTGCCGGACCGCGGCCTCGAAGTCGGGCACGTCGACCTCGTCGTCCGGTCCCAGGACGATCCGGTAGCCGCCGTGGCCGAACAGCAGGCGGGCGTCCTCGCCGCGCGCGGCGAAGGCGGCGCGCAGCTTGGCCATCTGGACCTGGAGCGCGCCGACCGGGTTCTTGGTCCCGCGCTCCTCCCACAACTCCTCGACGAGGGTGTCACGCTGCACGACCGCACCCTGGGCGAGCAGCAGCCGTCCCACGATCGCCCGGGACACCGCGCCCGGAGGGACGACCGCGCCGTGGGCAGTCACCAGCTCCAGTCGGCCGAGCAGTCGAAAACGCATGCCCGCCATCCTGCCGTGGCCGGCCGAAAGCCCCGAAGGGCCTGGCGGCGCGTCGCGGGGTGAGCTGCCCGGGTCGACGTCCCCTGCGGTGAACCAAGTCGTCGGGCGCCCCGTAGCCGTCGACGTCCGCCGAGTTCGGCATGGCACTTCGACGCGGCACTTCGACACGGCACGAGGAGCGGAAATGATCCGGAACATCGTCCTCTTCAAGCTCAACGAAGGTCT
>Ga0307510_10001188_pt1 | contig 28138 bp, 20 predicted proteins | sample 12_EM_MG_FD_207224 | JGI IMG/M metagenome (GOLD analysis project Ga0307510, IMG submission 207224) | Populus trichocarpa ectomycorrhiza microbial communities from riparian zone in the Pacific Northwest, United States - 12_EM | ecosystem: Host-associated > Plants > Roots > Unclassified | place... | reverse complement strand
GTCGGCAGCGAAGGCGTGGTCGAGGCGCTCGACTTCCTCATCGCCTCCAACCGCAAGGGCTTCGGCGATGCGGTGCCGGCGTTCGACGATGGCAGCCTCGACGCCGCCGGCAAGCATGTCGTGGTGATCGGCGGCGGCGACACGGCGATGGACTGCGTCCGCACCGCGGTGCGCCAGGGCGCGACATCGGTGAAGTGCCTGTACCGCCGTGACCGCGCCAATATGCCGGGGTCGCAGCGCGAGGTGGCCAATGCCGAGGAAGAGGGCGTCGAGTTCGTCTGGCTGTCCGCACCGCAGGGTTTCGACGCGGGCGAGCGGGTCAGCGGCGTACTGGCCAGCCGCATGCGGCTCGGCGCACCCGACGCCAGCGGCCGCCGCGCGCCGGAGGAGGAACCCGACAGCGGCTTCCGGCTCGAGGCGGATCTGGTGATCAAGGCGCTCGGCTTCGATGCCGAGGAACTGCCCAGGCTGTTCGACGCGCCCGAACTCGGCGTGACGCGCTGGGGCACGGTGCTGGTCGACAACAAGACGCTGATGACCAGCCTCGACGGCGTGTTCGCCGCCGGCGACATTGTGCGCGGCGCGAGCCTCGTCGTGTGGGCGATCCGTGACGGGCAGGACGTGGCGAAGAACATGCATGCCTGGCTCAAGGCCAAGGCGAAGGGTGAAAGGAAAGCGGCATGATCGGCCTCTCGCTGATCCTCGCGCTGCAAGCCGTGTCGCCGACACCACCGACCGCCAGCCATGCCGTCGCGGTCGCCGCACCGTCTGCGTCGTCGCTGGCGCTTGGTCGCGAGATCGCCACGCTGCTGAACGGCGACAGCGCGACGCAGATTCAGATCGACAAGATCATGAAGGCCATGCCGCAGGTCCTGTTGGCCGATAGGGACAGTGCCGCGCTTGAGGCGAAATACCCAGGCCTGGCCGCCAACATGGTGGAAGCGGCGCGTGCGCCACTCCTGCGAACGATGAAGCGGCAAATGCCCGCGCTCATCGAGCGGCTCGGCGTCGTATATGCGGCGGCCCTCGACGAGGGCGAACTGCGACAGGCATTGATATTCTATCGTAGCCCGACAGGCCTGTGGCTGATCGATACGGTCGCTCATGGCGCAGACTTCTCCGCGATGATGACAAAGATGATCGAGAATCCCGACGCATCGCTTCGCGGGGCAGATTTCAAGGGGGCGATCCAGGGCGCGGCGCCAGCACTGACCGCGGAAATGACGCACCAGCGCGCGACCGAGATTCTCGCTTTCCTGCACAGCCCCGCCGGCGGAAAGATAAGGGCGCTCCAGCCGCGCCTGCTCGAGGTCGGGGCGACCTGGACGAATGAACCCGATCCTGTCGGTGACAAGGAGGTCGAGGACGCCATGGTCAACGCCGTCAAGGATTTCATCGCAAAGCACGACGCCGCGCCACAGCGCCCGAGAGCCTCATCATGATCAGCGAGCACGCAATGAGCAGTATCGACCAACGCGAACGCCTCGCCCGTGAGGGCATGTACCGGCCCGATTTCGAGGGCGACGCCTGCGGCGTTGGCCTGGTCGCGGCGACCGACGGCACGCCGTCGCGGCGCGTGGTGCAGGCTGCCGTCGATGCCTTGAAGGCGGTATGGCACCGCGGCGCGGTCGATGCCGATGGCATGACCGGCGACGGCGCGGGCCTGCATATCGACCTGCCGACCAAGTTCTTCGACGACGCCATCGCCGCCTCGGGCCACAAGCCGCTGCCCAACCGTCTCGCGGTCGGCATGATCTTCCTGCCGCGCACCGATCTCGGCGCGCAGGAGGCGTGCCGCACGATCGTCGAGAGCGCGATCATCGACGAGGGTTATTCGATCTATGGCTGGCGCCAGGTGCCGGTCGACGTCTCGGTGATCGGGCAGAAGGCGCAGGCCACGCGGCCCGAGATCGAGCAGATCATGATCGCCGGCCCCGCGCCCGGCGAAGCCAGCGCGGCCGAGTTCGAGAAGAACCTCTACCTCGTCCGCCGGCGGATCGAGAAGCGCGTCATCGCGGCGCAGATCCAGGGTTTCTACATCTGCTCGCTGAGCTGCCGCTCGATCATCTACAAGGGGCTGTTCCTCGCAGAGAGCCTGTCGGTCTTCTATCCCGACCTGGTCGACCAGCGCTTCGAGAGCCGCGTCGCGATCTTCCATCAGCGTTATTCGACCAACACCTTCCCGCAATGGTGGCTGGCCCAGCCGTTCCGCTGCCTCGCCCATAATGGCGAGATCAACACGGTGCGCGGCAACAAGAACTGGATGCTGAGCCACGAGATCCGCATGGCGAGCCTCGCGTTCGGCGAGCACTCGGAGGACATCAAGCCGGTGATCCCGGCCGGCGCCAGCGACACCGCCGCGCTCGATGCGGTGTTCGAGGCGATCTGCCGCTCGGGCCGCGATGCGCCGACCGCCAAGCTGATGCTGGTCCCCGAGGCGATGGCGCCGAACAGCGACATGCCGGCCGAGCATCTCGCCATGTACCAGTATCTGGCGAGCGTGATGGAGCCGTGGGACGGCCCTGCCGCGCTGGCGATGACCGACGGCCGCTGGGCGGTCGCCGGCATGGACCGCAACGCGCTGCGCCCGCTGCGCTATACGCTGACCGCCGAGGGCCTGCTGATCGTCGGCTCGGAGAGCGGCATGGTGGTGGTGCCGGAATCGAGCATCGTCGCCAAGGGTCGGCTCGGGCCGGGCCAGATGATCGCGGTCGACCTCGACGAGGGCGTTCTGCTGAGCGACCGGGCGGTCAAGGACCGCATCGCCGGCGAGGCCGATTATGCCGCGATGATCGGCAACTTCCTGCAGATCGACGACCTGCCCGCGCCCACGGAGGCTGTGACGCGCTTCGACCGCGCCGAGCTGACCCGCCGCCAGGTCGCGGCCGGCCAGACACTCGAGGACATGGAGCTGATCCTCTCGCCCATGGTCGAGGGCGCCAAGGAAGCGATCGGCTCGATGGGCGACGACACGCCGCTCGCCGTGATTTCCGACAAACCGCGGCTGATCAGCCAGTTCTTCCGGCAGAATTTCAGCCAGGTGACCAACCCGCCGATCGACAGTTTGCGCGAACGGCACGTCATGTCGCTCAAGACGCGGTTCGGCAATCTCGCCAACATCCTCGATACCGAGGACCGGCGCGACGGCGTGCTGGTGCTCGATTCGCCTGTGCTGACCGGCGCCGACTGGAAGCGGCTGAAGAACCATTTCGGTGGCCAGGCGGCCGAGATCGACTGCACCTTCGAGGCCGGTGGCGGCCCCGAAACGCTGAAGGCGGCGATCGCGCGCATCCGCGCCGAGGCCGAGCAGGCGATCCGCGAAGGGCGCAGCGAGCTGTTCCTCAGCGACATGGGCATCGGCCCCGACCGCGTCGCCATCGCTGGCGTGCTGGCGGCGGCGGCGGTCCACACGCATCTGGTGCGCAAGGGCCTGCGCTCCTTCGCCAGCGTCAACGTGCAGACCGCCGAATGCCTCGACACGCATTATTATGCCGTGCTGATCGGCGTCGGCGCGACGACGGTGAACGCCTATCTCGCCGAGGCGTCGATCGCCGACCGCCATGCGCGCGGCCTGTTCGGCGATCTGAACATCGACGAATGCCTGGCGCGGCATCGCACCGCGGTCGAGGAGGGTCTGCTCAAGATCATCTCCAAGATGGGAATCGCGGTGATCTCCAGCTATCGCGGCGGCTACAATTTCGAAGCGGTCGGGCTCAGCCGCTCGCTGGTCAATGACCTGTTCCCCGGCATGCCCGCCAAGATCTCGGGCGAGGGCTATGCCTCGCTCCATCTCAACGCGCAGCTGCGTCATGACGCGGCGTTCGACGAGGGCGTGGCGACCTTGCCGATCGGCGGCTTCTACCGCCAGCGCGCGACCGGTGAGGCGCATGCCTATTCGGCGCAGCTGATGCATCTGTTGCAGACCTCGGTCGCGACCGACAGCTATTCGACCTATCTGCAATTCTCGCGCGGCGTCGACGCGTTGCCGCCAATCTATCTGCGCGACCTGTTCCAGTTCAACTTCCCCGATGAGGGCGTTGCGGTCGACCAGGTCGAGGCGATCACCGAGATCCGCAAGCGCTTCGTCACCCCGGGCATGTCGCTCGGCGCGCTGAGCCCGGAAGCGCACGAGACGCTGGCGATCGCGATGAACCGCATCGGCGCCAAGGCGGTGTCGGGCGAGGGCGGCGAGGACAAGGCGCGCTACACGCCCTATGCCAATGGCGACAACGCCAATAGCGGCGTCAAGCAGATCGCCTCGGGCCGGTTCGGCGTGACGGCGGAATATCTCGGCGCGTGCGACGAGATCGAGATCAAGGTCGCGCAGGGCGCCAAACCCGGCGAGGGCGGGCAGCTTCCCGGCTTCAAGGTCACCGAATTCATCGCCAAGCTGCGCCACGCCACCCCCGGCGTGACGCTGATCAGCCCGCCGCCGCACCACGACATCTATTCGATCGAGGATCTGGCGCAGCTGATCTACGATTTGAAGCAGATCAACCCGCGCGCCCGCGTCTGCGTCAAGCTGGTCAGCTCGGCCGGCATCGGCACGGTCGCGGCCGGCGTGGCCAAGGCGCATGCCGACGTGATCCTCGTCTCGGGCCATGTCGGCGGCACCGGCGCCTCCCCGCAGACCAGCATCAAATATGCCGGCACGCCGTGGGAAATGGGCCTGTCGGAGGTCAACCAGACGCTGACGCTCAATGGCCTGCGCGGCCGCATCAAGCTGCGCACCGATGGCGGCCTGCGCACCGGTCGCGACATCGTCATCGCCGCGATCCTCGGCGCCGAGGAATTCGGCATCGGTACGCTGAGCCTGGTTGCGATGGGCTGCATCATGGTGCGCCAGTGCCACAGCAACACCTGCCCGGTCGGCGTGTGCACGCAGGACGAGAAGATGCGCGCCAAGTTCACCGGCAACCCGGAAAAGGTCATCAACCTGATGACCTTCATCGCCGAGGAAGTGCGCGACATCCTCGCCCGGCTCGGCGTGAAGAGCCTCGACGACATCATCGGCCGTACCGAGCTGCTGCGCCAGACCAGCCGCGGTGCCGAGCATCTCGACGATCTCGACCTCAACCCGATCCTCGCCAAGGTCGATGCGCCGGACAGCGAGCGGCGCTTCAGCCTCGGCAAGTGGCGCAACGAAGTGCCCGACAGCCTCGACGCGCAGATCATCAAGGATGCCGCGGCGGTGTTCTCGCGCGGCGAGAAGATGCAGCTGACCTATACCGTGCGCAACACGCACCGCGCGGTCGGCACGCGGCTGTCGAGTGAGATCACGAGCAAGTTCGGCATGTCGACGCTGGCCGACGGCCATGTCACGGTGCGACTGCGCGGCTCGGCCGGGCAAAGCCTCGGCGCGTTCCTGTGCAAGGGCGTGACGCTCGAGGTGTTCGGCGACGCCAACGACTATGTCGGCAAAGGTCTTTCCGGAGGCATTATCGCGGTGCGCCCCGCAGTCAGCTCGCCGCTGGCCAGCCAGGACAATACCATCATCGGCAACACCGTGCTGTACGGTGCGACCGCCGGCAGCCTTTATGCCGCTGGCCAAGCGGGCGAGCGCTTCGCCGTGCGCAACTCCGGCGCAACGGTGGTGGTCGAGGGCTGCGGCGCCAATGGCTGCGAATATATGACCAACGGCATCGCCGTGGTGCTCGGCGCGGTCGGGGCCAATTTCGGTGCCGGCATGACCGGCGGCATGGCCTTCGTCTATGACGCCGACGGCAGCTTCGAGCGCCGCGCCAACCCTGAGAGCATCACCTGGCACCGGCTGGCCTCGATGCATTGGGAGTCGGTGCTGCTCGGGCTGGTGCGCGCGCATCATGCCGCGACCGACAGCAAATGGTCGGCCGCCTTGCTCGACGACTGGGGCCGCGCGATCGACCGCTTCTGGCAGGTCGTGCCGCGCGAGATGCTCGACCGGCTGTCGCACCCGCTCGACGATTCGGCGCACCTCGTCGCTGCGGAGTGAATCGATCGATTTCCCTGCCGGGCGGCGTCTGGCAGGGAAATTGGCAGGGAATTTCGATTTTTTCCTTCGACGATTTTCCCTGCTGTCGTCGAACGGGCGAAGGCGTGGATCGTGACCATCGCCCACCCAAGCGCCTTCTGCCCGGAAAGTTGAATCAAGCCGAGCCGACGGGTTTGTTGCTGATACTCGAAACCGGCGCGCGATTCTGCTAAGGACTCGCATCACCGCGTTTTTGAGGTGCTGTATGCGTAAGTTTCTGGCCCTGCCGCTCGTACTGCTGGCGACCCCTGCCCTCGCCCAGGATCGCCACCCTGCCCCATCGACCGACAAGCGTGTCGCGGCGGTCGGCGATGCCTTGTCAAACCCGGCCGTACAGGAAAGCGCCGCAACGCTGGTCAGCGCACTGGCCGGTGCGTTGCTCGACACGCATGTCGGCCCGGTGGCGCACTATACCGATCCGCGTGACGGGGTGCGGCCGAACGACACGCTGCGCGACGTGGTGACACGCGACGATCCGAACTTCGAACGGCGCCTGCATGACAATACACGCGGTGCCGTCGCCCAGGCCGGTCAGGTCACCCACGACGCCGCGACGATGACCGCCGAGCTCAACGCCACCGCCGCGCGGCTGCGCCGGGTGTTCGGTGCGGCGAGCAAGGCGATGGACGACACCCAGGCGAAGTGAATTCTTCCTCCCCAGCTTGCTGGGGAGGGGGACCACGAAGTGGTGGAGGGAAATTGGAGCGCGGCGCCGTGCCGTGCTCCAATTCCCCTCCATCACCGGCTGCGCCGGCGGTCCCCCTCCCCATTTTCAATGGGGAGGAATGAAGGCCTTCCCCCGTCGCGCGGCTCTGACTAACAGAGCCTTATGTGGCAGCTTCACCAATTCCCGCTTTGCCCTTTCTCGCGCAAGGTGCGCATCCTGCTGGGCGAAAAGGGCGTCGGCTGCGAGCTGGTGCGCGAATCGCCGTGGGAGCGGCGCGACGAGTTTCTCGACATGACGCCGGCCGGCCAGACGCCGGTGATGACCGACCCCGAACGCGGCATCCTGCTGATCGATTCGATGGCGATCTGCGAATATTTCGAGGAGACGGTCGAGAAGGCGGCGATGATCAACGGCACCGCGGTCAACCGCGCCGAGATCCGCCGGCTGGTGGCGTGGTTCGACACGCAATTCTACAACGACGTGACGGCGCCGCTGCTCCACGAGCGGATGACCAAGCGGCTGGTCGAGCGCGCGACGCCGGATTCGCGCGTGCTGCGCGAGGCGATGAAGGCGGCGGTGCGGCATCTCGATTATACCGATTACCTGCTCGACCATCGCAGCTGGCTGGGCGGGGCGACGATGAGCCTCGCCGATCTGGCGGCGGCGGCGCAGATTTCGATCACCGATTATCTCGGCGGGATCGACTGGAAGAACCACGAACAGACCGCGCGCTGGTATCGCGGCTTCAAGAGCCGGCCGAGCTTCCGTCCGCTGCTCGCCGAGCGGATGGAGCAGATCAACCCGCCGTCGCATTATGACGATCTGGATTTCTGATGCACGTATCGCATGATCCCGGCGCCGAGGCGGCCGCGACGATCGGGTTCGACGATTTTCTTGCGGTGGATGTGCGGGTCGGGACGATCGTGAAGGCGGAGCCGTTTCCCGAGGCGCGCAAGCCGGCTTATCGCCTGACGATCGATTTCGGATCTGTGATCGGGGTGAAAAGATCTTCGGCGCAGATCACCGAGCATTATGCGCTGGAAGATTTACCCGGGATGCAGGTGGCGGCGGTGGTCAATTTCCCGCCGCGGCAGATCGGGCCGATGATGTCCGAGGTGCTGACCCTGGGGTTTCCCGATGCGGAAGGGAAAGTCGTGCTGGTGGCGCCGAGTGTGGCGGTGCCGAATGGTGGGCGGTTGTTCTAACTTCTTTTCCTCCCCACGCTTGCGTGGGGAGGGGGACCGCCGACCGAAGGTCGGTGGTGGAGGGGAAGTTGGAGCGCGGAGACGTGGCCTCGCTCCAACTTCCCCTCCACCACTTCGTGGTCCCCCTCCCCATCTGCGATGGGGAGGAAAGAAAGGTCAGCCGTCCAGACTCTTCGAGGCTTGTTCGAACATATCCTTCGACAGGCCCGGGACCGCCACGATCCGCTCCAGCTCAGCGCGCATCAATGCCGAGCGTGCGGCGTCGAAGCGGCGCCAGCGGCCCAGTGGCGGCAGCAGCTTGGCCGCCGTTTGCGGGTTGAGCTTGTCCAGCGCGATCAGCTGATCCGCGACGAAGCGGTAGCCCGCGCCGCTCGCCACATTGAAGGCGCGCTGGTTGACGCTGAACGCGCCGACCAGCGAGCGCGCGCGGTTGGGGTTGGCCAAGGTGAAGTCACGGTGCCGTGCCAGTTCGGCGACCACCGCCGGCGTGTCGTCGCGCGACGCCAGCGCCTGGGTCGAGAACCATTTGTCGAGCACCAGCGCATTGTCGGAATAGCGGTTGTAGAAGATGTCGAGCGCGGCGATCCGTTCGGCTGCGTCGCTGTTGACCAAAGTGGTCAGCGCGCCCTGGCGGTCGGTCATATTGTCGGCGCCTTCGAACTGGTCGAAGGCGAGGCCGGCGACATCGTTCGCGCCGCTCGCCGCGATATAACCCAGTGCAACGCTCTTGAGCCGGCGCAGGCCCTTGTCCTCGGGATTGTAGCGATAGGCGCCGACGCCCTTCGCCGCGGCATAGGCGGCGCGCCAGCGTTCCTCGAGCGCGCGGCCGAGATCGCAGCGCAACGCCTCGCGGGCGCGGTAGATCGCTTCCGGATCGACCAGCTTCATCTGGTCGCCGATGAAGCTTTCCGACGGCAGCAGCACGGCTTCCGCCACGAAGGCGCGGTCCAGCGCGGTATCGTCGAGCGTGTTGCCGACCGCGGCGATCACCGCCTGATGATCGGCCATGCGCCCATCGGCGCCGGCAACCAGGGTATCGAGCATCAGCTGCTGCATCGCCTCGTAGCGCGCGAACGGGTCGTCGTCATGCGCCGAGAGGAAAGCGAGATCGGCGGCGCTGCGGTCGGTCTCGACCACCACGGGCGCCGAGAAACCGCGATTGATCGACAGCACCGGCCGTTCGGCGATGCCGTCGAACAGGATTTCGCCCTGGGTCGAATCGAGCAGCATGAGTTGCTCGGGCGCGAGCGACCGCGCGGTATCGGCGCCGAACAGCTTCAACCGGAGCGGCAGCAGCATTGGCGGCTTGTCGCGCTGACCCGGGGTCGGCGGGGTGCGCTGCGACAGGGTCAGCGTGGCGCGCGCGGCGTCGGAATCGTAGCGCAACGACGCGGTGACGCGCGGCGTGCCGGCCTCGCTGTACCAGCGGCGGAATTGCTGCAGATCGATGCCGCCGGCCTCTTCCATGCAGGCGACGAAATCCTCGCAGGTCGCCGCCGTGCCGTCGAAGCGATCGAAATAGAGATCGGTGCCCGCCCGGAAGCGCTCCGCGCCGAGCATCGTCGCCATCATGCGGATGACCTCGGCGCCCTTATTGTAGATTGTGGCGGTGTAGAAATTGGCGATTTCGAGATAGCTCTCCGGGCGCACCGGATGCGCCAGCGGGCCGGCATCCTCGGGGAATTGCGCGGCGCGCAGGCCGCGCACATCCTCGATCCGCTTGACCGCGGCCGAGCCCTGATCAGCCGAGAAGCTCTGGTCGCGATAGACGGTGAAGCCTTCCTTCAAGGAAAGCTGGAACCAGTCGCGGCAGGTAACGCGGTTGCCCGACCAGTTGTGGAAATATTCGTGCGCGACCACCGCGGCGATGGCGTCGTAATCATAATCGGTCGCGGTGTCGGGGTCGGCCAGCACATAGCGCGAGTTGAAGACGTTGAGGCCCTTATTCTCCATCGCGCCGAAATTGAAATCGTCGACCGCGACGATGTTGAACACGTCCAGATCATATTCGCGGCCATAGACTTTTTCGTCCCACGCCATGGCGGTCTGCAGCGAGGCGAGCGCATGGCCGGTACGCGAGAGGTCGGCGGGGCGGACCCAGATGCCGAGTTGCACTTCGCGTCCCGAGGCAGTGACGAAGGTGCCGCGATTGGCGACGAGATCGCCGGCGACCAGCGCGAACAGATAGCTCGGCTTGGGAAAGGGATCATGCCATTCGGCCCAGTGGCGCCCGCCACCCTCAGCGTCTTCCACATCGCCCGAGGCGATCGGATCGCCATTGGCCAGCAGCACCGGGAAACGCCCCTTGTCGGCGGTCATCTTCACCTTGTAGCGGCTCAGCACATCGGGCCGGTCGGGGAAGAAGGTGATGCGGCGAAAGCCTTCCGCCTCGCACTGGGTGCACAGATTGCCGCCCGAAGCGTAGAGCCCCATCAACTGGGTGTTGCGATCAGGCGCGATCTCGACCTCGGTCTCGATGACATGCGCGTCGCCGGTCAGCGGGATGATCAGCGCCTCGTCCTCGATCCGCCAGTCATTGACCGCGACGCCGTCGACCAGCACCGACAGCGGCGTCTGGCCGCCGCCATCGAGGTGGAGCGGCAGATCGTGCGCGCCGTTGCGCATCACATGCATCGTCGCGCGGACCCGCGTCGCCTCGGACGCGAGATCGAAATCGAGCGCGATCTCGGGCGCCAGCCAGGCGGGGGGACGATAATCCTCCCGGCGTGTGACAGCGGGAATGGCGGTGGCGTTCTGAACGTCGAGCATAGGCCGCGATGTAGGCGGTGCGCCGGAGCCATGCCACCCAAATCATCGCGCCGGCTTGCGCGGGCGCGGCACTGTGATAGCGCAGTGATACGCGAGATATCAGCGTGGGGATGAGGGCGGCATGAAGCGGATTTTGGCGGGATTGGGGTTGTTGCTGGCGAGCGCGGCACCGGCGCAGGATGCGCCGACGCGCGATCTCGCTGTGATCAACGCACCGCTGCCCGACGACCAGGCCGCGCTCAAGGCGCATGTGCTGTTCCTCGCCGACGATGTGCTCAAGGGGCGCGAGGCGTCGAGCCCGGAATTCATGATCGCGGCGCATTATGTCGCGGCGCAATTCTATGCCGCGGGGCTGCGGCCGGCGGGCGACAAGGGCGGGTATCTGCAGGACGTGCCGCTGGTCGCCTATCGCGCCGCCGACCATGGCGACCTGGTGCTGAGCCGGGGCGGCACGCCACAGCCACTGATGTTCGGCGAGGATTATACCCCCGGCGCGGTGGCGGCGCGTGCGACGACGACGCTGGATGCAGCCGTGGTGTTCGTCGGCCAGGGCATCGTCGCGCCGGGGTACAAGCGTGACGATTATGCCGGGGTCGATGTGCGCGGCAAGATCGTCGCGGTGCTCGGCGGGGTGCCCAGCAAGTTCCAGAGCGAGGAACGCGCGCATTTCGCGAGTCCCGCGACCAAGGCCGAGATCGCCGCCCAGCATGGCGCGGTCGGCATGATCGTGATCGTGCCCCGCGCCACCGGGCGCGCCGGTGCCGGCTGGGACCGGGCGCGCACGACCTGGGCCAATCCCGACGGCACGGGTTACGCGCCGGGCGTGCCGGTACTGGCGACGATCTCGGCCACTGGCGGCGCCAAGTTGTTCGCCGGCGCGAAGACGCCCTGGGCCACAATCGTCAAGGGTGCGGACAATGACTCGACGCCGATCCGCGCCTTCACCCTGCCCGGTACCCTCACCGTCTCGCTGCACACTGCGTTCGAGCCGTCGCACAGCGCCAATGTCGCCGGGCTGCTGCCGGGGAGCGACCCCAAGCTGAAGGACGAGGTGGTCGTGCTGTCGGCGCATCTCGACCATCTCGGCGTTGGCCGCGCCGATAAGACCGGCGACACGATCTATAATGGCGCCGAGGACAATGCGACCGGCATCGCCTCGCTGATCGAGGAGGCCAAGCGCTTCAAGGCGAGCGGCAAGCCGCCGCGGCGCAGCATCTTGTTTCTCGCGGTGACGGCGGAGGAGAAGGGGCTGGTCGGATCGGACTATTTCGCGCGCCACCCGACCTTGCCGATCGACCGCATCGTCGCCGACGTGAACCTCGATATGCCGATCCTGACCTATGCCTTTCAGGACATGACGGTGTTCGGCGCCGATCGCTCGACATTGGGGCCGATCGTCAGCAAAGCGGTGGCGGCGCTGGGCGTGACGATGTCGCCCGACCCCGACCCGAGCCAGGGCATTTTCGTGCGATCGGACCATTATCGCTTCGTCCAGCAAGGCGTGCCGTCGGTGTTCCTGTGGCCGGGCCAGGCCGGCGACGGCAAGGCGGCCTGGGCGGATTTCTTCGCGCATCATTATCACCAGCCGTCGGACGAGATCGGGCAGAAGCTCGACTGGGCGCAGGGCGTACGGTTCGTCTCGGCCAATTACGCGATCGCGCGCGAGATCGCCGATGGCGACGCGCGGCCGCGCTGGAACAAGGGCGATTTCTTCGGGCTGCTCTATCACGGCTATGGCGCGAAATAGGCTTTTGATCCTCGGGCTCGGCTATACCGCCGGGCGGATCGGTGACGCGCTGGGCCTGCGTGGCTGGGACGTCACCGGCGTGACGCGTGACGGGCGTGAAGGGACTCTGGCCTTTGGCGACCGTGCAGCCGTGACGGCTGCGATCGCCGCGGCGGAGGCGGTGTTGTCATCGATCCCGCCCGAAGGCGATATCGACCCTGCCCTGACCGTTTATGGCGAAGCACTCACCGCCGCGCCCGGCTGGCGGGGCTATCTTTCCTCGACCGGCGTCTATGGCGATACCGGCGGTGCCTGGGTCGATGAGACTGCGCCGACCGGCACCGGGCGACGTAATGCGCGCAGCGCGGCCGATGCGGCGTGGCTGGCGCTGGGCGCGCGCGTGTTCCGGTTGCCGGGAATCTACGGCCCGGGCCGTTCGCCGCTCGACCGTGTCGCGAACGGCACCGCGCACCGTGTCGATGCGCCGGGGCAGATCTTCAGCCGGGTACATGTCGACGACATCGTCAGCGGGGTGATCGCCGGGCTCGACGCACCGGCGGGAGCATACAATCTCGCCGACGATTATCCCTGCGCGCAGAATGAGGTGATCGCCTTCGCCGCGGGGCTACTGGGTCGCGCACCGCCGCCGATCGTATCGCTCGACACGCTGTCACCGATGGCACGCGCTTTCTATGCCGAGAATCGCAGGGTGGCGAACGGCAAGGCGAAGCGCGTGCTCGGCTGGGCACCGGTTTATGCGGATTACCGGTTGGGCCTGCGCGCCGTCAGGGCGATGACCAGCCCGGCCCCGGCGAGCAGCCCGCCCGCCACAGCCAGGCCGGTCCAGCGATAACCCTCGAACAGGGTCGACAGGAGCATCGCGATAACCGGCACGATCACGCTGGAATAGGCCGCCTTGGCCGGGCCGATGGTGCGCAGCACGCCGAAATAGAGCGGGAAGGTCAACGTCGAGCCGAGCAGGCCGAGATAGAGCACGCCGCCGAGATAGGCCGGGCGCCATTCGATCACCGGCGGGCCGCTCAGCACCAGCGCGATGACGGCGTCGATACCGGCGCCGAGCAGCATCGCCACGGCGAGCATCGGGATCATCGGATAGCGTTTGGCGGTCTCGCCGGCCTGCATGACATTGGCGGTCGAGGCGGAAAGGATCGCGGCCAGCGTCAGGCCGATGCCGATCATCGCCTCGCCCGGCCCGCGCGGACTGAGCCGTGCTTCGTGGAGGAACAGCAAGGCCACGCCGCCCATCGCCACGGCCGATCCGATCAGCAATTGCCGCCCCATGCGCTGGCCGAGAAATACGCGAGCAAAAACCGCGTTGGGCACCAGCAGCAGCGCGAACACCACCGCGACGATGCCCGAGGTGATATGCTCCTCGGCACGGTAGACGAAGTTGAAGTTGAGGCAGAACTGGCTGAGCCCGAGCAGTGCGGCAAAGCGCCAGCCGCGCGCATCGAGCGTGAATTTCTCGCGCCGCACCAGCGCCAGCACGACCATGCCGAGACCGGCGACGAGGAAGCGGTAGCACACCGACCAGCTTGGCGGGACGCTCGACACCTGGTCGCGGATCACCAGCCAGGTCGAACCCCAGATCAGCGTGACGATGGTGAACGGAATCAGCACCGAAAGGCGAGTCGATTGGGGCGCGGTACTATCGGTCATGCTTGAGCCCTCCTCGCTCGGCCGCCACCGCTCCTCACCGTCATGCCGGACTTGTTCCGGCATCCAAGGTTCCGCAAACGCACCAGCCCATGGTGTACGCGGGACGTTGGACCCCGGAACAAGTCCGGGGTGACGAGGAGTTGAGATGACCCGCCGTTGCTCTAATCGCGTGGGCGCCGGTGTCGATGCGCTTTTACGGCCAAGTTGATAAGCCCGCCTTGTGGATCAGAGCGCAGCGATGGCATCGGCCAGTGGCTTGATCGCTGCGGGCTGCTGATCCCAGGAGGTGACCAGCCGTATCTCGCCCGGCGCCCAGTCGTAGAAATCGAAGCCGAGGGCGCGCAATCCAGCGGCCTCCTCCGGGCTGGCGCGGAGGAATATCTCATTGGCTTCGACCGGATAGACCAGCCGCTCGCCCGCCGCATCGGCGAGCAACGTCGCGCCGGCATTGGCGGCACGGGCATTGTCGCGCCACAGGTCGTTGTCGAGCAAAGCGAGGATCTGCGCGGCGAGATAGCGGCCCTTGGAGAAGAGCAGCCCGGCGCGCTTGCGGCGATAGAGCGTGGCGGCGGCGAGCTCGGGTTTGAAGAAGACCAGGCATTCGGCGCTCATCCCGCCATTCTTGACGAAGCCGAAGCTCAGCGCGTCGACCCCGGCGCGCCACGTGATGTCGGCGAGCGAAGCGCCGCCATGCACCACGGCATTGGCGAAACGCGCGCCATCCATGTGCAGGCCGAGCCCGCGCGCCCTGGCGAGATCGCCGATCGCACCGACCTCGTCGGGGGTATAGACCAGGCCATATTCGGTCGCGTTGGTGATCGAGATGGCGTGCGGCTGGACCTGATGGACGTCTGGGCGGATGCCGTCGATCACCGCGGTGATCGCGTCCGGCGTCAGCTTGGCACCCGGCCCTTCGGCGAGCAGCAACTTGGCGCCGTGCAGGAAGAAGCCCGGCGCGCCCGCTTCGTCATTGTTGATATGCGCGTCACGGTGACACACCACCGCGCCGTGCGGCTGACACAAAGCGGCGAGCGCGAGGCAATTGGCCGAGGTACCGGTCGGCACCCACAGCGCCTTCACCGGCGTCTCGAACAGGTCCGAGAAGCGCCCATCGAGCTGCCTGCTCCACGCATCGCCATCATAGGCGGTATCGAGGCTGTTGGCGGCACCCAGCGCGGCAAGCACGGCGGGATGGACCGGGGCGGCGTTGTCGGAAAAGAAGCGCATGGGTCGTGCTGATGCGGTGCCGGGGCGCGGGCGTCAACGGTGTAGCGGCTCTTCTTCTACCACCCCGGCGAAGGCCGGGGCCCAGTTGGAGCGGCGGTGCAACTGGTCGCTGTGATCTGCCGCGAGCGTCCCCCAACTGGGCCCCGGCCTTCGCCGGGGTGGTAAAAAGAGCTATTCCTCGTCACTCCTGCCCGGCGGCGCTGCGCGCTCCTCGCGCCGATCGCGTGGCGGGCCGGGTTCGTGCTGCGGGGCGCGGTTGATCTGGATGGTGCCGTCGCGGCCGATATGGAGGTCGAGGCCGAGCCCGGAGATATTGCCCTCGATCGGCAGCACGCTGTTGCCGGTCACCTCGTCGCCATTGTCCTCGGCGTCCGGGTCGACCGCGTCGGTGACCGGTTGCGGCGCCTGTTTCGGCCCGACGCCGAGCGCGGTCTGCATGAAATCGCGCCACACCCGCGCCGGGATGCCGCCACCCGACAGACCGCGATTCGGTGTGTTGTCGTCATTGCCGACCCATATGCCGCACACCAGCCCGTTGGCGAAACCGATGAACAGCGCGTCGCGGCTGTCCTGCGTCGTGCCCGTTTTCCCGAAGGTCGCCACCGAAAGCGCGGCCTGGCGCCCGGTGCCGGTCTCGGCCGAGGCGGACAGCAGGTCCATCATCTGCTCGCGCACGCGGCCGGTCAGCGGGTGCTGGCCGTTGCTGATCTCGTCATACCAGCTGCGATTGGGCATATCCTCGAGCCCGCGGACATGGACCGGATAGCTTTCCCCGGCCACCGCGGCATAGGCGGCGGTCAGTTCGAGCAGCGAGACGGTCGAGGTGCCGAGTGCGATCGTCGTCTCATTGGGGATCGGGGTCGAGATGCCGAGATCGCGCGCCGCGCGGATCACCGCCGGCACGCCGACCTTCTGCGCAATGCGCGCCGCCGCGACGTTCGACGAGCGGGCAAAGGCCTGGCGCAGGGTGATCGGGCCGAGATAGCGGCCGTCGGAATTTTTCGGGCTCCAGTCGCCGATCGTGATCGGCTCATCGTCGACCATCGAATCCGGCGTCATCCCGGAACGCAAGGCGGCGAGATAGACGAACAGCTTGAACGCCGAGCCGGGCTGGCGGCGCGCCTGGGTGGCGCGGTTGAACGGGCTGTCGGCATAGCTCTTGCCGCCGACCATCGCCACGACACGGCCATCGGGGCGCATCGCGACCAGCGCGATCTGCGCCTGGCGTACCCCGGCGCGCGCCACCGCGCGCTCGGCGGCGCGCTGCAGGCGCTTGTCGAGCGTGGTCTGCACCGTCGTCTCGGTGGCGATCTCGCCGGCATGGTCGCGCGCGGCGGGCAGCACCCAGTCGGCGAAATAGGTGCCGTCGGGCAAACGCTGGCGATCGGGTGCGACCGACAGCCGCGCCGGACCGGCATCCGCCGCCTCGTCCTTCGTGATGAAGCCGGCCTGGACCATCGCCCCGACGACCAGCTTCTGGCGTGCCCGCGCGCCTTCGAGATTACCGGTCGGGGCAAGCCGCGACGGCGCCTTGACCAGCCCGGCGAGCATCGCCGCCTGCGAGATGCTGAGATTCTCCGGCTTGCGGTTGAAATAATGCTTCGCCGCCGCGCTGAGGCCGTAGACATTGTCGCCGAAATAGACGTTCGACAGATAACGCGACAGGATCTCGTCCTTCGACAGCCATGCTTCGAGCCAGAAGGCGATCAGCACCTCGCGCAGCTTGCGCCCGGCGGTGCGATCCGAATCGAGGAACGCGTTCTTGGCCAGCTGCTGGGTGATCGTGCTGCCGCCCTCGCGCACGCTGCCGCGCGACAGATTGTGGAAGAAGGCGCGCGCGATGCCGCGCGGATCGACCCCCCAATGCGAGCGGAAACGACGGTCTTCGATGGCGAGAAAGGCGTCGGTGACATGCGCCGGCAGCTTTGCCGCATCGACCGGCTTGCCGATGATCGCACCGTGCCGCGCGATCGGCGAACCGTCATCGGCAAGCAGGGTGATGCTCGGCGGCGTCGGCGGCTGGAGCGATTTCGACAGAGGGGCGGTGACCGCCAGCCAGCCGACCGCGAGGATGAACAGAAAGACGAAGATGGCGAGGCCACGCCCGACCCAGCGCAGCAGGCGGCGCGGGCGCTGCACCACCGGCAGATTGGTGGTGTAGCTGCCAGGCGGGTAGTCGTCTGGCTGCCAGGGCGGCGCAGGTTCGAGCCGCGCATAACGATCGCTGCGCTCAGGCGGCGGCATGCCGTCGGTCAGCTCGAGCGGATCGCGGTTATAGGCCGGGCCATCGGGATCGAAGGGATAGGAACGCATCGACTGCTCTTCACTCGGCCTGCACGTGTATTAGGCCAATATAACAGTCGTCGCAAGTCTGCGTGGACGCGAGGGCGCGGTTGCGGCACATCGGACGTAGTGTAACAGCGGAGAGACGCGCTTGCGAGTGACGATCAAGGACGTGTCGCGCACCGCCGGCGTTTCGATCAAGACGGTGTCGCGCGTCCTCAACAACGAGAAATATGTCGGGGCCGACACGCGCGCACGGGTCGAGGCGGCGGTGGCCGCGCTCAATTTCCGGCCCAGCGCGGCGGCGCGCTCGCTCGCCGGCAAGCGCAGCTGGCAGATCGCGCTGATCTGCGACAATCCCAGCCCCTATTATGTCTATGAGATGCAGTCGGGCATCCGCGACCGCTGCGCGCAGGATGGGGTGCGCATGATCGCCCAGCCCTATGACCGCGATTCGGCCACCCTGCTCGACGATGTCGAGAGCCTGGTCGATGCGACCCATGTCGACGGGCTGATCCTGACCCCGCCAGTGACCGATTTCGGCGAGGTGCTCGACCTGTTGCAGCGGCGCGGCGTGCGTTTCGTGCGCATTTCGCCGGGCACACAGCTCGACCTGACCCCGTCGAGCTTCCTCGACAATGAAGCGGCGGCAATCGCGATGACGCGGCATCTGATCGGACTGGGGCATCGGCGGATCGGCTTCGTCATGGGACACAAGAGTTATGCGACCAGCGCCCAACGCCTCGCCGGCTACATGCGCGCGTTGCAGGAAGCGGGGATCGAACTCGACCTCGGTCTCGTGAAACAGGGCGGCTACGACTTCGCCTCGGGCTCGGAAGCAGGCGAAGCACTGCTTGCGCTCGACCGGCCGCCGAGCGCGATCTTCGCCTCGAACGACGATATGGCGGCCGGCGTGCTGGCCGTGGCGCACCGCCGCGGCCTCGCCGTGCCCGACGCGCTGTCGGTCGCCGGCTTCGGCGACGATGCGCTGGCGGGCTATGTCTGGCCGCCGCTGACCACCATTCGCCAGCCGACCCGGCGCATGGGTTATGAGGCCGCCGATATGCTGCTGTTGGAGGAAAGCGAAACCGTCGAGCGCCGCGAGGTGCCGTTCGAGCTTATCGTGCGTGGATCTACCGGTCCGCGATTCCCGGTTGGCAAATAGCCAATTGCTGTTCCTCCCCATGCTCGCATGGGGAGGAAAGAGGGTCAGCCAATCAAAAAATACGCAGCACCCAGGGCCAGCGCGAACGCCACGAGCGTCGCCGCGAGGATCACCAGCAACGGACGCGGGCCGGCCTCGAGCAGTTGCGACAGCGGCGAACGAATCGCGGTCGCGGTAACGGCGGCGGCGAGCAGGCCGGCGGCGGTTTTCTCGGCACCGCTTGCGACGATCGCCGGGATGATGCCGGTCGAGTTGATGCCGGCCAGCACGAAGAAGCCGACCACGAACCACGGCAGCCCGACCTTGCTCGCCCCACCGCCGTCCTTGCCGAGGAACATCGCGACGATCGCCAGCACCGGCGCAAGCAGGGCGACGCGGGTCAGCTTGACGATCGCCGCGATCTGCCCGGCGCCGTCGGAATAGGAATAACCCGCACCCAGTGCCTGGGCGACATCGTGGATCGATGCGCCGAGCATGAAGCCGGCCTTGAGATCGGTCATGTGCAGCGCGTGCGCGGCGAGCGGATAGACCATCATCGCCGTCGCGCTCATCGCCGAGATGCCGACCAGCACCAGTGTCAGCTGCGCCTGGCTGATGCGTTTCTCACCCAAAGTCGTGGCCAGTGCCATCGCCGCGCTCGCCCCGCAGATCGCCACCGCGCCGCCCGCCAGCGTGCCGAACGCGCCGTCGAAGCCGAAGCGTCGCGCGGCGAGGATGCCGGCGCCCATGGTCAGCGCGACGATCGCCAGCACGCACAGCAGCGCCACCGGCCCGAGCGCGACGATCTGGCCGAGCGTGATGCGCACACCGACCAGCACGATCCCCCAGCGCAGCAGCGAGCGTGAGGCGAAGGCGAGGCCGGGCGTGAGCCGCACATCGGCCGAGAGGAAATTGAGCGCGAGGCCGATGAGCAGCGCCATCAAGGTCAGCGGCACACCATAATGGTCCGACAGGAACCCGGCGGCGAGCGTGCCCGCCGCGACGATCGTCAGGCCGGGCCAGTAACCGCGCCATGTCGCCTTGGGCGACGGCTCGATATCGCCGTACAGGTCCGCCGCCATGGGGAGCGGTCGTTTCGCTTGCGTCGTCGCCATGCCTCGCCTTGTATTGCCCGGAGCCGAAAGGGCCAGCCCCCGATCCTGCCTTGTTTACGTGATCAGTGCGCACCTGCCGGCGGCGGCGTTCCCATACCATCGAGCGGCAGGCGCGGGAGCAGGACCTGGATGGCGCCGAGCGCGAGGAGATAGGAGCAGCCGGCGAACAGGAACAACGGCCAATAGCCGAAGCCGGCCGCCAGCGTCAGCCCGGCGACCTTGGCGATCACCATGCCGCCGACATTGCCGCTGAACGCGCCGAAGCTGGTCACGCGCCCGATCTTTTCGGGTCGCGATACATCGGCAATCAGCGCGAAGAGATTGACCGAAAAGGCCTGATGCCCGGCCATCACCAGCCCGATCAGCGTCACCGCCACCGCGTAGCTGTGCACCGTATCGGCAAACGGCAAGGGCGTCGCCAGCAAGGCGGCGACGAGCAGCGAGCCCTTGCGCACCTTTTCGACGCTGCGGCCGGCACGGATTAGCCGCGAGGCGACCGTGCCGGCGATCAGCGAGCCGATCGCGCTACAGCTATAGGCGATCGCCAGCGGCGTGCCGAGCGCGACACCCTCCAGCCCGAAGCTGCGGTGGAAGAAATCCGGCATCCAGAACAGCATCAGCCACCAGGTCGCATCGGACAGGAACTTGGCGACAGCGATCGCCCAGGTGCGCCGCTCGACGAAGATGCTACCCAAGGGCGCCGATGCGACATCGCGCGGGCCTTCACGATCGCCGGCAAAATGCACCCCTCGCGCCGCGATCAGCCACGCGATGGCCCAGACCAGCCCGAGTCCCCCGCCGATCAGGAACGCCGCGCGCCAACCCCAGAGCAGGGCGATGGTAGGAATCAGCAAAGGGGTGATGATCGCACCAAGGCTGCCGACGGTGTTGGTGATGCCATAGCCGAACGAGCGCATCGAGGGCGGGAAGATCACCGCGATGGTCTTGATCGCCGCCGGCGTGCCCATCGCCTCGGTCGCGCCCAGCGCCACCCGGCACAGCACGAAGCTGCCGAAGCCGCGGGCAAAGGCATGCGCCATCGCCGCCAGGCTCCATAGCGCCACCCCGATCGGGTTCGCCCACTTCACCCCGAGCCGGTCGACCGCGAGGCCGGTGAACAGGAACGCCACCGCCGCCGAGCCCTGGAACCAGGCTGCTAGCGAGCCATAATCATTGTCGCTCCAGCCCATGTCGCGCGATATCTCGGGCTTGAGCACCGAGATGATCTGCCGGTCGACAAGGTTGAGCAGCGTGGCCGTGATCGCCAGCACGAACAGCGTGTTGCGGCGCGCCGGCGACAACGTCATGCGCGGTCAGCCAAAGGTCACCTGTGCGCCGCCCTGCAGCAACGCGATGGCATTGCGGCGAAGTTGCTTGGTGCCCGGGTTGAGCATCGCCTCGGGCGTATATTGGGCGAGATAGACGCGGCGCGGGCGATCGGTGCGGTTGGCGCCGGTGGCGTGGAGCAGCAGGCTCGAGAAAGCGACGATGTCGCCCGCCTTTGCCTCGACAATGAGGCCCTCGGCCTCGGCCGGCGCGCCGACCAGGTCGTTGCTCCCCGGCTGGCGGTCGTGCGGCAGGATGCCGTTCCGGTGGCTGCCCGGCATCAGCCGCACCGTGCCGTTCTCGACCGTGGCGTCGTCGAGCGGACACCAGCAGGTGACATAGGGTGCGTGATCGGGCGGGCCGCCATTGCCGACGACATAGCCCGAATCCTGATGCCAGGAGAAGGGCAGCCCCCCTTCCGGCCCCTTCACGACATATTGGTCGAAGAAGAAATACGCCGTGGCGCCGATGGTCGCGCGGCACAGTTCGGCCATCGTCTCGCTGAACAGCATCCGCCGCAACTCGGGGGCAACGCGCTGGCATTCATTGGCGAAATAGCGTTTGCCGCGGTGGCTGATGCCGATCGTGTCGACGCCCAGCGCGTCCATCCGCGCATCCTCGCGCGCGACGAAGGCGTCGCATCCGTCGCGCAGCAAGGTGAGCGCTTCGCCGGCCAGCGCGCCAGGAAAGACGGCATAACCCTGCTCGACGAAATCGCGCGCCTGCTGCTGGAACCGCATGGCTAGCTCCCGCTCAAAAGTTGAAGCGCAGCTGCGCACCGAAATAACGATCGACGTCACGCGGCAGCAGGTAACGATAGCTGCCCCCCGGACCGCCCGAGGTGATCAGCGTGGCATAGCTGGTGTCGGTCAGGTTGCGGCCGAAGAAGTTCACGCGCCACACGCCCTTGGGGTCCACGAGGGCGATATTGGCGTTGACCAGCGCATAGCCGTCGATCGTGATCGCCTGGCGCGTCACCGGATTCGATTCGAGCGAGGAAACCTGGTCGCTGGTCAGCGAAATGTCGCCGCCCAGTTCGATATTGGCGAAGCTGCCGGTCTCGATCTTCCAGGTGGCGCTGACATTGCCCTTCCAGGTCGGCGCCAGCGGCAGCTGCTCGCCGCGCCGCGTGCTCGAGCCGGCAGGCGAGCCCGGCGGCAGGTTGAAATTGTCGATCTGCGCGTCGGTATAGGCGATGCCGGCATTGATCGTGAAGTTGCGCACCGGCCGGATCACCGTCTCGATCTCCACGCCCTTGGTCGAGACCGCGCCGGCATTGGTCAGCTGGGTGATCACCGAGCCGTTGAGGTTGACGAAGCTGTTGGCCTGAAAATTTTCGTATTTGGCGTAGAACAAGGCGGTGTTGATCGTGAAGCTGCCGTCGTTGGTCTTGAACTTCGTGCCGATTTCATAGGCGTTGGCCGTCTCCGGCGCGATCGGGTCGAGCTGGCCCGCATTCTGGTTGAAGAAGACGTTGAACGCCGGCCCCTTATAACCCTGGCTGAAGGTGGCATAGGCCATCAGGTTGCGTGCGATATCCGCCTGCACGCCGAGCTTGCCCGAGAAATCGCTGTGGCTGGTGGCGAGACTGTAATTGGCGGCGACACCGACCAGGCCGGGGCCCCCGCCATTGGTCGCGGCGGAGCGGACGTTGAAGGCGGTGACGTCGTCATGCGTGAAACGCGCGCCGCCGATCAGCCGCAGCCAGTCGTTCACATGGAAGGTAAGATTGCCGTAAAAGGCATAATTCTCCATCGTCGAGCCGAAATTGCCGGCCGCGCTGGGGAAAGTCAGCGTCGACGACCCGACGGCGCACGGCGCCAACCCGGGCGATATCGCGGGGAGGGTGGTCGCCGAACAGACGATGTCGTCGCGCTGGAAGCTGCGCTGCGCCGTGGCGCGGTAATAGAAGCCGCCCAGCACATATTCGAACGTCTGGTTGCCCGGCGAGGCGAGGCGCAGTTCCTGGGTGAAGGTCGTCGCCGGCTCGGGTCCGAAATCGTTGAGCTGGTTGCCGCCCGACACGGCATAGACGGTATCGATGAAGTCGCCGTCGCGGATGCCGAAATTCTTGTATTTGCGATAAGCGGTGATCGAGGTGAGCGTGCCCGGCCCACCCACATCGAGATCGGCCTGGAGCGACCCGCCCCAGCTCGTTTCCTTCGTCTCGGTCAGCGTGTTCTGGCGAATCTGGCGCGTCGCGGCGCCGGCCAGAGTGACGCCGCTCAAGGCGCCGGCCAGCGCACCGCTCGGCGCGGTGCCGATCACCTCGGCGCAGCAATCGGCATGGGTGTGGCGCCAGTCGCCGATCAGCGTGAGCGTCAGATTGTCGGTCGCATTGGCCACGATCATGCCGCGGATTCCGTAGCGCTCATAGCCGTTGACGGTCTTGCCGAGCGTCAGGTTGCGGATGTTGCCGTCCCAATTGTTATAGCTGCCGGTGAAGCGGCTGCTGATGCCGTTGCCGAGCGGGATGTCGATCGCGCCCTTCAGCTTGTATTCGCTGTCGGTGGTGGCGGTGCCCTCGACATAGCCGGCCAGTTCATGGCCCGGCTTGCGCGTGACGATGTTGATCACGCCGGCCGAGGAATTCTTGCCGAACAGCGTGCCCTGCGGCCCGCGCAGCACCTCGATCCGGTCGACATCGTACAGGTCGCCAAACGCCTCGCCCGACCGCGCATAGGTGACACCGTCGACGACGAAGCCGACGCTCGGCTCGGCTGCGATGGCGAAGTTGATCGTACCCACACCGCGCAGGAACAGCGATGAATCGATCGTCGTCGCGCTGTCCTTGAAATTGAGACTCGGCACGAGTTGCTGGAGCGACTGGATATTGACCCCGCCGCGTGCCTCGAACTGCGCGCCGGTGACGACGCTGATCGCGGCCGGCACGCGCTGCAGATTCTCCTCGCGCTTCTGCGCGGTGACGATGATGTCGCCGTTATCGGCAGGCGTCGCGGCGGTCGGGGTGCTCGGCGCCGCTGCGTCCTGCGCCTGTGCCGGCGCGGCGAGGGTCAGCGCGAGCAATGCTGCGCTCGACAGATAGAAAGCCTTGGTCATATGTCCCTCCTTAATTCCTACTAGATCGCTAGGTTATTATCGTTGGTCCGCGGGCGACAGCGTTGTCGGACTTTGCCGGTCTAAAGCCGGGCTTTTCGCTCAGACGCCCATTTCCTCCATCGTCACGACGCGCTTTTCGCGCGCGCTCAGTTCCGCCGCCGCGCCGATCGCAACCGCCATCATCCCGTCGCACGCGGTGACCTCGACCGGCCCCTCCCCGCGCACCGCCGCGTTGAATTTCTGGTGTTCGTAGAAGGTCGAGCCATGATGGCTGCCGGCATTGAGTGCCGTCTCGTCGGTGTGCACCACGCGGCGCGACGCATTCTTCGGATTGCGAAAACCAACGCGCGGCGAATGGACGATCGCCCCTTCCGGAATCAGTACTTCGAGCCGCGCCCTGTCGCCGACCGCGGCGATCTCTTCCTGGTTCTCCGCCCCATCGGCGAACATCGACAGATCGAGCATGGCACGCACGCCATTGGCGAAATCGACCGTTGTATAGCTGTTGTCGATGATGTCGGGCCGGCGACCTTCATAGGCCTCGTCGAGATGGTTCACGTCCATCGCGCCCGAGCAATAGACCCGCACCGCCTCGCTTCCGACGATCAGCCGCATCAGGTCGAAGAAATGACAGCATTTCTCGACCATCGTGCCGCCGGTATTTTCGGCGAAACGGTTCCAGTCGCCGACCTTGGGCAGGAAGGGAAAGCGATGCTCGCGGATCGACAGCATACGAAGCGTGCCGATGTCGCCGGCATGGATCTGCGCGATGAACTCTGCGGCCGGCGGCATGTAGCGATATTCCATCGCCGTCCAGAACACCCGGTCGCTCTGCGCCGCGCGCTCGACGATCCAGCGGCAATCCTCGATCGTGGTGGCCAGCGGCTTCTCGCACAGGATATGCAAGCCGGCGTCGAACAGCGGCGCGAGGACCGAACGATGGGTGAAATTGGGCGAGGCGACGATCACCGCATCGCACAGCCCGCTCTTCGCCAGTGCCTCAACGCTGTCGAACGCCGTCGCCTGGTCGGCCCGATCGCCCAGCGCGCCCTTCGCCCAGCCGAGCGAGGTCTGCACCGGATCGGCAAGCGCCGTCACCACCGCGCCCGGCGTGATCGCCAGGTTGTTCAAATGCTCGATACCCATCATGCCGGTACCGACCAAACCGTAACGCACTTGCTCTCCCAACACTCTTGCCCTTATGTATGACAACGATGTCTGATTTGATCCTTACACCCGATTCTCGTCCGCTCGGCAAGAGCGGATTGCAGGTGAGCCCAATCGCATGGGGAATGTGGCGCTTCGGTCGCTCCTCTCCGCAGGAGGGCCAGAAGCTGATCGAAGCGGCGATGGCCGCCGGCGTGTCGCTTTATGATACCGCTGACATATATGGCTTCAACGGCAGCGGCGGCTTCGGCGATGCCGAGTCGCTGCTCGGCCAAGTGCTCAAGGCGGCGCCCGGCCTGCGGGCCAAGATGGTGCTGGCGACCAAAGGGGGGATCACCCCGCCGGTGCCCTATGATTCGAGCCGCGCTTATCTGATGCGCGCGCTCGACAATTCGCTGCGCCGGATGGGCGTCGAGCAGGTCGAACTCTACCAGATTCATCGCCCCGACATCCTCGCCCATCACCAGGAAGTGGCGCGCACGCTGGAGGACATGGTCACCTCGGGCAAGGTCCGCGCGATCGGCGTGTCCAATTACACGGTGGCACAAACCCGCGCGATCGCCGCGCTGCTGACGATCCCGCTGGCCAGCCACCAGCCCGAATTCTCGCCGCTCCACCTCGAGCCGATCGAGAACGGCCTGTTCGACCTGACGATGGAGCAGGACATTGCCGTCCTCGCCTGGTCGCCGCTCGGCGGCGGGCGCCTCGGCGATCCGCAGGACGAGCGCGGCACGCGCGTCGCCGCGGCGCTCGACATGGTCGCCCAAGAGGCCGGGGTGTCGCGCGCCGCCGCGACCTATGCCTGGGTGATGGCGCATCCCGCCGGCGCGATCCCGATCGTCGGCACACAGAATGTGTCGCGGATCGCCGAGATCGCCGATGTCTACAAGGTGCGCTGGACCCGCGCGCGCTGGTACGAAGTGCTGATCGCCTCGCGCGGGGAGCGCCTGCCATGACCCGGCCCCCGTGCGAGATCGCCTGGTTCTCGGCACTCTGCGACGACGATTATGAATTCCTCGGCGTGCCCGACGCGAAGCTCAAGTCGAGCTGGGAACATTGCCGCGACATCGTGCTGCAGGCCGAGAGCGGCGGGTTCGACAATATCCTGCTCCCGTCCGGCTATGCGCTGGGCATCGACACCACCGCTTTCGCCGCGGCGATCGCGGCCGAGACCAAGGCGATCGACCTGCTGATGGCGGTGCGCATCGGCGAGTCCTGGCCGGCGCAGCTGGCCCGCCAGATCGCCACGATCGACCGGATCAGCGCGGCCAATGCCGGGCGCGGGCGGCTGAAGGTCAACATCATCTCGTCCGACATGCCGGGCGAGAAGCTCGCCAGCGCGCCGCGCTACGCCCGCACGGTCGAGGCGATGCACATCCTCAAGACGCTGCTCAACGGCGAGCATCTCAAGCATGATGGCGAATTCTGGCAGCTCGACATCGATCCGCCGCAGGTCGCGACCATGTCGGGCAAGGCGCCGCTGCTCTATTTCGGCGGCCTGTCCGAGGACGCGCGCGAGGCGGCCGCCAGGGGTTGCGACGTGTTCCTGATGTGGCCCGACCGGCAGGAGAATGTCGCCGCGATCATCGCCGACATGAAGGAACGCGCCGCGAAACATGGCCGCACGCTGCGCTTCGGCTACCGCGCGCACATGATCGTACGCGAGACCGAAGCCGAGGCGCGCAGCTATGCCGACCGGCTGCTGTCGAAGCTCGACGCCGAACAGGGCGCGGCGATCCGTGCCAAATCGCTCGATTCGACCTCGACCGGCGTCGCCGCCCAGGCCGCGCTGCGCGAAACCGCCTCCGACGACGGTTATGCCGAGGCCAATCTGTGGACCGGCGTCGGCCGCGCCCGCTCGGGCTGTGGTGCTGCGATCGTCGGCGATCCGGATCAGGTATTGGCCAAACTCAACGCCTATCGCGACATGGGCATTGAGGCGTTCATCCTCTCGGGCTATCCCCACGCCGCCGAAGCCGATCTGTTCGCGCGACATGTGTTGCCGAATATCGACCACGCCCCGCTCTGACACAAGGATCGACCATGGCCGATGAGACCCCCGATGCCCCGCTCGTCGTCGGCATCGGTGGCACGATCGGCGGCACCTCCTCGACCGAGCGCGCGCTCAAGATCGCGCTCGACGCGGCCGGACGTGAGGGCTTTCGCACCCGGCTGTTCGGCGGCGTCGAGATGGGCCGGCTGCCGCTTTATGATCCCAAGGCGACGACCCGCACCCCCGACGAACAGGATTTCGTCGATACGATTCGCGGCGCCTCGGCACTGATCATCGCCTCGCCGGGGTATCACGGCAGCATCTCGGGCGTGGTCAAGAACGCGCTCGACCTGCTCGAGGAGACCGCGCGCGATACGACGCGGCCCTATCTCGCGGATTTGCCGGTCGGGCTGATCGCCACCGCTTATGGCTGGCAGGCGACCGGCAGCACGATCGCCGCCTTGCGCTCGATCGTCCATGCGCTGCGCGGCTGGCCGACGCCGTTCGCCGCGGCGATCAACAGCCAGGTGACCAAGTTCGACGATGAGGGCGGGGCGAGCGACCCGGCAGTGGTCGAGCAATTGTGCATGGTCGGCCGCCAGGTCGCGCGCTTCGCCCCGCTCGCCGCCTCGATGGCCCGCAGCCCGCAGGAAGCCGATGGCTGAGCGAGATCCCTTTGGGCGGCACCGGCCCGCTCCCCCACCCGGCCTCCCACTCAGTGTATCCTTGATGGGAGGCCGGGTGGGGGAGCGGGCCGGTGCCGAAA
>Ga0307510_10001186_pt1 | contig 28147 bp, 12 predicted proteins | sample 12_EM_MG_FD_207224 | JGI IMG/M metagenome (GOLD analysis project Ga0307510, IMG submission 207224) | Populus trichocarpa ectomycorrhiza microbial communities from riparian zone in the Pacific Northwest, United States - 12_EM | ecosystem: Host-associated > Plants > Roots > Unclassified | place... | reverse complement strand
ACCTCAGGTTCTCTTCTTCTTTTTTTCTCACTTCTGGTATTATCTTGGAGTTCAAAAATCCTAACATAAGGATGACAATATTACCACCAATTTGAAATGATCACCTATTATTCCATTTGTAAATTCAAGATTTTCTTACTGTTAATGGTCCTTCAACCTCTGGCCATGTTGAAGGATCAGCTCTGTCACCTCTTCCACTGTATGCAGACTACAAAGAAGAACAACCTATCATTAACAACTCCAGGCTCAATTAATTGAGAACAGAGGAAAAATAACATTATAGTATACTTACCTTATCATATCGAGGCAGCCTCATCTTCATGCCTGAAAACTTAATAGGGCTATCATCAAACTAAGAAAGCAAAATGGAAAGAAGATAACTGAATCAAACTCTTACCTTCTTTTGTCAGTTTGTTTAGAGCAGACAGAGTTTCAATAGAGAATGGAAGATCATGACTCCCAGCATTTCCTCGGAACTGGAAATAAACGAAAGAGGAAAAGAAAAAACACAAAGAAAAACAAATATTTATTTAGTTTTTCTGATGATTAAAAACATCTCACTGCCTTCTTTTATTTGACAATTTGTTTAAAGAACATGGTCTTTGCTACCTCTAGAAGTGCATTTCCTGGACTGGCTTCTCTCAGTTTGGCCTGGAATTCATGAAAATTTGCATCAGCAACTAAAAAATGAAGATAAAGTAAGCAAATGTAAGGAAGTCCTTGAACTATTACCTGACCCTCTGCTGTTAAATAGAAATCATCTATGGATAACATTGCGGACTTCCTGATAGGGGTAAGGCAGCAAGTTTAGTTCTATAACTGACAAGTGACAAATAATTTGCAGTTACTACACACAATCATATTGGTAGCATGTACCTGCCAGTTACTTTGAAGAGATAATCAAGAGCAAAGACAAGTGTGGTCTTTCCACAACCTTGTGGAGCACTAAAACCAATCTACACCATACCAGATGCCAGGATCATGAGATGAAAAGAACTGCATAGCAACTAGCATTGTTTGCAGCAAGACTGCATAACTTAACAAATACCCAGAGGCCTTCTTTTCGGAAATATGCTAATGGAATGAGAATTAATGCAGGCACTCGCATCAGAATTGAAAACAGTTGCAAGGAAATTACATGCGTACCACTAAAGGAGGTATATCTTCAGAGTCTTTGAACTGGGTTACGTGCTTAGAAATCTTATCTTCACACCAAACGAAGACCGGTATATAATAGTGATAAAACCTTGCTTTCTGAGGAACTGTAAGATATAATTCATTAAGCTGAAATAATCGGCACAACTGCAAGCCATATGATATCCATTTGTCTATTGACTCAGCAATCATTTCGGAGGTCAAACCCAACTTGCTTATAAGAGGGCCTGAGCAAATAAATTCGAAAAGGTCCTCCACGGAAGAGACTAGTGCAGGTGTTGAGGGAAACACCGAATGCAATGGACCTTGCATCCCTTTGTTGCTGGAAGTGGAGTTCCGATTCATGGAGCCGTCTTGAATCCACGAATGTTCACTGCCTGCACACGGCATTAGAAAGATCACATTTTTATGATATTCTTCGAGCAAAATGTCGACACCCAAGAAAGAAAGCACTTTTGTCCAAACAGCACTATAATCTGACCATTCAAATGCATAGATAATTAGCAAGCCAACAGCATCGTATACTATAAGCAATAATTTCATGTTCTATTTCCTTTCCTTTTTCATTTTCTTTTTCATTTTTGAGAATGCTACTGGGAATATAAATCGTTGCGAATCTTAAAAAAGACCCAAGACCAGAAAATGCAGTGACACTATCTATTTGCGACCTTTACCTTCTGACACGCAAACTAGATTGGATCAGAAATAGTAAAATTCTGCAAATATTGAGGTAAACCAGGCAAAACCAGTCACTTCTTTAGACACCGATATATTCCTCTCCTCAATCAGTGAATAATAATAATAAATAATAAATTATCAACCGAGCTGGCTTATTTAAACAAATAATAATATTATGGAAAGCAAATACCAACGGAACCCAAAGTAAGAATGTTGGTCATTTGAAAAGTAATTGTCGCACAATTCTCTGAAACGCCATTAACACAGTGACTACAAGATCATTTTCTTTACACGTATAATTCTTCAGTTTCCCAGCTTAAACCAAAAATAAAAATAAAAAACAAAAACGGAAGCCCTGTATTTCTTAGCATGGTAATGTACAGTATTAAAGTATTAAATGCAGAAATGAAAAATGAAAGGAAGCCAGGAAATGAACCTGATTTAGAGAAATGGGTAGGCATTTTAGAGAGTTCTCTCTTAGTCTTAGAAGATGATGATGATGATGGATTAGTCTGGGAAGAGAATAGAGAGAAGTGAAAACCACGAGAGAACTTTTTATTATTATTGTAATCATTGTTGAAATAATTAGTTCTAATAATATTGGAGTGACAGTAAGAAGAAGGAAGAGACGAGAAGGTGGTTGTGGTGGTGGACGGTGGTGGAATATTGAAAGCCGCCATTTTCTCTGCTTCTCTCTTTCTTTTCTCTCCTCTCCTCTAAAAAGCTGCAACTAAGATAACGTGTCAACAGTTTAGGGGCACCAATTTTTCTATTTTATCTGTTTATACAACTAACAACAACTTAGACTTGCGTCTGTTTTCAACGACATGTCATCCATTCTCTTCTCTCTTTCGAATCCTATGTAACATTTTTTTTTTGTTATTTTGGTATCTTCTGTTTTCCATTTAATTATATAGAAAAGAATTAATTGGTTAATTAAATATTTTTTATTTTTTTTTATTTTATATGTAAAACTTAATCTCAGCGGTTATATTTTTTATAATTATTTTTTAAAAAACCATAACTAAAAATTTTTATTTAACTTAATTTTCTTAAAATCTCAAACACAAAAATTCCCATAATTCCAAACACACTTTAAGAATCTCATCATTCTATTTGATTCTTTTTATTCGGCTGGAAATCCATAAAATCAAATCATTCTGAAGAGGGTGTGAGGTTTACAATAGATAGTTAAAGTAACGTCTATTTCTAAAAATTTTAAATTTTTTTTAGTATATTTGAGAATGTGATTGAATATTTCTTTAAATTTTTAATTTTTTTTATATTTTCAGATCGTTTTGAAAGTGTTTATGTCAAAAATAATTTTTTAAAAATAAAAATTTTTATTTTGATGCAATTGTAAGCAAAAAAACATTTTAAACCGTTATCATCGTTACAATCTCAAACATGCAAACACTATTTTTTTTTTTAAATTAATATTTTTTAGTATTTTTATATTGTTTTGATGGAATGATATTAAAAATAATTTTTTTTAAAAAAAAATGTTATTTTAATATATTTTTAAATAAAAAATAATTATAACCACACATCACACTCCAAAACACATCTTCATAAAAAATAATTACAACCACACATCACACTCCAAAACACATCATGAATCTCTTACACTCTTACAGCATAGAGGGCAGGTTCATCTTGCAAATGCTGGGGAAACCTTTTATTCGACCAAAATGTTTGATTGTGGAGCTCCAATGTATTTTTTAAAATTTTTAATTTTTTTTGGTTTTAAATTTATTTATTTATTGTATATTTTTTGATATTTTAATGTATTGATGTAAAAGATAATAATAATAATAATATGAGGTTTTTCATTTATAGAGCTACTGGTGCTGGTTCATCAAATAATTTCAATCACAAAATAGGATTCCATCGCCTCCTCATGGCCTACCCCACATAAGCAACACCTCATCACAGTTGTACATCAAAGTAGACACACCCTAACTTAGAGAAACAAACAATTAGATTGATAACTTGGTCAGCTCAACTCAGTAGCCAAAAATGACTGCTTTACACACCATTTCTCCTCTTTCATCGAAAAAATTAGAAACATTATTTCATATATTTTAAATAAATAACACATCAACATTTAGAAATATTATTTCAATGTACCAAACAGACTCGAATCCTCCAGCCAAACTATAACGAAGGCTGCTAGATTAAGCAATTAAGCATGGGATGATATGGCGATAACTAAAGCAATTGGCATTGTTATGACATCTGAAATCAAATTTGGCATAGAACCAATAACTAGGTATAGATTGGCAACAAGTTCATCACCCGAAAGATTGCATTAGATTATTTTTTTTTCCTTTCCTCTTCTTTGAACAGGCAAGCTAGAAGGTTAGGACGACACATGGGTTTAACATTGCTAGTTTAGATTGGTGCCCCACACTCTCAAAGCCAAACAACCTTGAAACATGGAAGCTTATCTAAAAAAAAATTTGCTACAAAGTCATGGTATTGCTTGGCTGACAAAAACTATTACGTCCAATCTGGGATGATCCGATAGTTCAATGCAGCACCCAACAAACCAACCAACTATTCTTTTTTGTTATTCCATTACGGAAACCATAAAAGGGGGCACATCAAAAGAGTAATATCAGCAGCATTAAAAGAAAATATAGAAAAGGGGGCAACATCAAGTATTAGGAAACACTGTTTTCTATACTGGCTGGCGGAGCCTATCTAGCTTATGGTCCCTAGGCTACAATTGTCTGAAGAGGCAATGTCCTCACAATGAGATCTGCACACCTATGAGAATGCACCAGACGCAAAGTAGCATCAATTAGAAGTGTATATGACTAACTGAAGCCAACCAGAAAAAAAAGCTCCACAGGTGGAAGATGCCAACAGAAACAGAGCGTGCCAATCACTACTCAACCCACAGAAGGTGAATCACATCAAATTGAACTCAAGAGAAAACCAGTCCTTTTCAGTTGAATTTTGATGTCTTTTCAAGATAGCTTATGTTTAACAAAATTAAGTTACAAAACTATTCTGTATTGATCACCACCACGTTAACTCACAATTCAAGAAAGGCATTGCAATGTAGAGTGGCCTTGCTGATTTCTTCTCATGGCCTGTATCAAAAAAAAGAAAATTCCATGGAAACCACAGGATAACTATTCAGAAAAACAATTGGAAGAGAATTAAAACTAGATAACTGGTGCATCAAATTGTATTGGTTCTATCAAAAACAATAATGAAATTCATTAGTGGGATTCTAGTTTCAATTCAATCAAAGAAACCCATATTTCCCATGTCTGGTTTGCACAAAATGGCAGTAGAAAGGAAATATGAGTGAGGTCCAGAATGCCGGCATCGATAAAATGTTGATGCAGGTTAAACCATTGAATTTGAGTAAAACAAATGAAAAATATCCATCTAAAATCAAATATGATGGTTTAATTGGCATCCACAATTTTTACCGATGCTGACATTGTAGTAATCCCTAGGAAATATTATTCTGATTCCAATTCCAAAAGGATTTAAATTTCAATTTTGTTTCAAATTAAATCTATTTTTAATAAACACGAGAATTATCGAAAACAATGTTATACTAAAGGAAATAGATTCTCATTCCATTCACAATTCTTTAACAAACCAACTGCATCCATGAGGCTTCCGTCTCCCCATAGACCAGTGAAACACACTTCTAAATTTCATTATGCTAGAAAATCACTACAATTGATAATTGTAAATTTCAAGCGGAAGATGTACAAAGCTACTTGAACTCTGTATGCCATAAATTGTTGAGGCAAAACATACCAGCTTGATTCAGACTAATGATTGGCTTCAGGGGCTGCGGCATTCACATTGAAGCTGTCAAAGCCTCCACTGGTTGTTGCTGCTTGATTTGCTTGGTAAGTAACAGGTGGACCCATAGACGGGGGACCGCTAGGAGTAGGTGCTGCAGTACTCCCAGGAACATTTGGTTGTGCAATCATTGTAGGAGGCCTTGGAATGCCATTCATTTGACCAGGTAAGGAAGGAGCACCAGGGGGTGCCATCATTGGGGGCATCATAGGAGGGTTCATATAACCTGGCAAATAACATATAAAAGATTCAATATCCCACACAATCAGTGCTGTAAAATCAATCACCCTAAAATGACCATGGAGAAAGCAACCCATAAATTAGAAGATGCAGCCATTTCTAAATCTACAAAAATAGTTTTGCAAAAGCCAACATCCCAACCTCTAAGATGTTGGAAGCTAATTAATTGAATCAAGAATGGCAAAAAGTAGTGTTTCCATGCAACACAAGGGTATGCACACAGGGAGATAGTTGCATGTATCAAACGGGGCAGCTTTTGGATGCAGTTTACCTGGAGCACCAGGCATTGGTCTAGGCAAAACAGGAGGCCTCATCCCAGGGAATAATGGGGCGTTATTTCCTCCAATTGGCATCACAGGAGTTGGAAGAACAGGAAGCCGGGGTCTCTGGACCATTAGATGCTGATTGTATGCGGCACCAACCTGTTGAAAAGCTGCAGTTTGGCCAAGATGTTCCTTTATTCTTTGGTCAATTATACTTTGGGTTTGCTGCTCCTCAAACTGCTGATAATAGATCCTCACATTTGCCTAAAGAAGTTAAGAACAAAATTAAAAAAAAGACATGTAGAGAAACATCAATTAATAAAACATAAACAAATCAAAAGTACCTTGTGTTTATAACCGGCATTGTGCTGTTTTCTAACAGATGGCTGAAATATGCAAAAGCAGAGCAAGTAAAACAGGATTTACAGACAATTGAAAACATCACAAACCAAACAGATGAATGAAACAAATATTAATTGTTTGCCATGAAAAAACCGTGCCCAAAAAAGAGATGATGATGTTAAAAATGGTATGAAAAAAAAAAATTGGGTTTATCCACTGAAACTGTGAAAGCATCCAAAAAGTGCTTGCTTGTTTAGGGTTTATGATGAAAAACAGAAATTAGAACAAAAAAACAGAGACAGAACTTACAGAATCATGAGTCAAGTAAGTGTCACAATAATCACAGTAATACCTGCAAATTCAACAACTCTTCTGTTAGACAACAAGATACAAACACAAGGATGAAAGAAGAGGAAGAGGAAGAGGAAGGTTGTACCGGGGCATGGCTGGATGTTTGTCTGTCTGTGTTCAGCTCGGATTGTTGAAAGGAGTGTGCAGATCCAAAAACCCTAGAAAACAAGAGAAATCCCTCCTAAATCTCTAGCTCGAGAGAGAGAGAGATGACTGGGAGACGGTATTTGTTATTGTGACCACCGTAAAACATATAATATTGCACCTGCTTTTGCTTATGCTTTGAGCATCCGTTGGATTTCTAATGAAGTATCTCCACCGTTCATTTTATCAAAAGGATACCTGTTAACCGGTTCTACTTGTTTCCTCTAGACAGTAGAAACTAATAAATAAATATTATTTTCGTTTTTTTTTTCAAAACTCATACTATTTGGATTTATTTTTATTTTTTAAAATATCACCAATTAAATTTATACAGTTTTAAATAAAGAAAACTAACAATAATTTTGTATTTATAAATATGTGCTTCAAGTTTGACTCTTCACTACTAACATTTTTCTTATATCAATACTTACCAAATAAATATTTTGTATTTGAAACAAATTTTTAAATCACAAGTGGAAAAATATTAAACATTTAAGAAAAATAAGAAGAAAAAAAATAAAGTGTGAGTAGATATGTCAAAGCCCACGTGTGGTGTAAATAACAAGGCTATCTAGAGGAGATGTTTGGTAATTTTTTCTTTACATAATTAGTCGATCTCTCTAAAACTAGTTAGGGTTTTTAATAACCAAAATATTAGATGGTGACTCTTATTTTAATTTTTCATTAATAAAAGATAAGAATTTATTATCTCCCTATATTTGCTAGATAGATACAATACAAGAGTGGACGCATTTCGCCACGACACCGCACATATGCGATAAAATAGCGACTCCACTAGGGACCTTGTGAACTAAGTTTTGTTTTTGTCTAATCATTGTGTTTTATTGTTTGGTTTGTGTGTGTTACTGTTAATATGAATTTTCTTTATTTATTTTCTTATGCGCTTTAAATTCTGTATATATTTGTTCATGCATTATATAGAATTGCCTCATGCATCACATAAAAATAATATTTTTTAAATGTTGTTGTTTTTTAAAGTATTTTTTATTTAAAAATACATTAAAATAATATTTTTTATTTTGGTCTAATCATTGTGTTTTATTGTTTGGTTTGTGTGTGTTACTGTTGATATGAATTTCCTTTATTTATTTTCTTATGCGCTTTAAATTCTGTATATATTTGTTCATGCATTATATAGAATTGCCTCATGCATCACATAAAAATAATATTTTTTAAATGTTGTTTTTTAAAGTATTTTTTATTTAAAAATACATTAAAATAATATTTTTTATTTAAAAAAAATTATTTTTAACACTAACACATCAAAAAAAATTAAAAATATAAAAAATTTAATTTTAAATAAATAAATTAAAATTTTAAAAAAATACAGTTTCAATCATGTTATGGGTTAAGCATTATATCATCATTAAAAGAAAGGGCTGATTCGATACTCAATCAATAATTAAATTGGTAGAAGGACCTGATTAACCAATTTCTTAGAATACAGGGACAGCAGTGATCTTTACCCCTCATACAATATGATAAAATGATAAGCTCAAAACAAGAGGCCACACAAAAAAGGGTATCACTCCAGTGAGTTAGTCTGTACCCTACCATACCTGCTGCGTCTTCTAATAAGGTTTAAACAAGACAAGGGTTTTACTGGATATACAACGCTTGACTGAGATAAAACCGAAGAAGATGGCGTCTTCCATGGCAATCCGTCTTTCACAGCCTCCACAAATGCTTCATCCACTCTTCTCCAAGGTACGCTCTCTTCGACACTTTTCTTTCAGTAACAAAACCCTAATCCTCGCTAAACCCCTCACTACTTCAGCATTACCAAATGACCATCAAAGATTTTATCCAAATGATGCTTCCCAATGGAACTCGAGAACCCTGACACACCCTCCTTCTCCTCCTCCTCCTCCTCCTCCTCCTCCTCATCACCAGTCCTCCCCACAACCTGCTCACTACAATCACAATCAACCCATCCAAAATCAGCAATACCCTCCTCCAAACCAACAAAATTATCCTAATCAGGGTTATGCCTATCCTGACCAAGGAGGATATCCTCAACAACAACACCAGTATCCGAACCCTAATCAACGGGATCAAAATTATCCCCAGTACCAAAACCCTGGTCAGTTTAGCCCTGATGTCCGCGGGGATTATGGGCAACCCGGAAGCCCAAATCGATGGGACAACCGAAATCAGGGATACCCGCAACAGAAAAAAACTGATCAGTGGGCCTCACGTGTGGTTCCGGAGAGTCGAAGACAGGATTTGAATGTTAATTTTAGTGCCAGTGCTAATGCTAATGCTCCAGCTACTGCTCCCCAGTATCCAAACCCTAATCAACGGTATCAAAATTACCCCCAGTATCCAAACCCTAATCAACGGGATCAAAATCATCCCCAGTACCAAAACCCTGGTCAGTTTAGCCCTGATGTCCGGGGGGATTATGGGCAACCCGGAAGCCCAAATCGATTGGACAACCGAAATCAGGGATATCCGCAACAGAGAAACACTGATCAGTGGGCCTCACGTGTGGGCTCGGAGAGTCGAAGACAGGATTTGAATGTTAATTTTAGTGCCAATGCTAATGATCCAGCTCCAGCTACTGCTCCGCCTCCTTCGGTTTATGACTTGGAGCGTTTGTGTCAGGAGGGTAAGGTTAAGCAAGCTATCGAGTTGATGGATAATGGGGTTAAAGGCGATGCTAATTGTTTTTATAGTTTGTTTGAGATGTGCTCAAAACATGAGGATGCCAAGAAGGTCCATGATTATTTTTTGCAGTCGACCTTTAGGGGCGATGTTAAGTTGAACAATAATGTGATTAAGATGTATGGGAAATGTGGAAGTATGGCAGATGCGAGGAGAGTTTTTGATCATATGCCTGAGAGGAATATGGATTCATGGCATTTGATGATAAATGAGTATGCCAATAATGACCTGGGAGATGAGGGGTTGGAGCTGTTTGAGCAGATGAAGAAGTTGGGCTTGGAACCCACTGGGGAAACATTTCATGCTGTTTTGTCTGCCTGTGCAAGTGCCGAGGCAGTGGAGGAAGGGTTTTTATATTTTGAGGAAATGAGCAGGGAGTTTGGCATTAGTCCAACCCTTGAGCATTATTTGAGCATTATAGATGTTCTTGGAAAGTCTGCATATCTTAATGAAGCTGTGGAGTATATTGAGAAACTTCCATTTGAACCCACAGTGGAAATTTGGGAGGCATTGAGGAAGTATGCTAGAAGTCATGGAGACATTGATCTTGAAGACCACGCTGAGGAATTGATCGTTTCTCTTGATTCATCAAAGGCTGTTGCTAATAAAATCCCAACTCCACCACCGAAGAAGTATAATCTGATTAGCATGCTTGAAGGAAAGAATAGAGTAGCTGAGTTTAGGAATCCTACATTTTACAAGGATGATGAGAAATTAAAGGAATTGCGTGAGATGAAAACAGGTGGCTATGTTCCTGATACTAGATATGTTCTTCATGACATTGATCAGGAGGCCAAAGAGCAAGCCTTGCTGTATCACAGTGAGCGGTTGGCAATTGCATATGGTCTTATTAGCACCCCAGCAAGGATGCCCTTGAGGATAATCAAGAATCTCCGTGTGTGTGGGGACTGTCACAATGCCATCAAGATCATGTCAAAGATTGTTGGGAGGGAGTTAATAGTTAGGGACAACAAAAGGTTTCATCATTTCAAGGATGGCAAGTGTTCTTGTGGAGATTATTGGTGAAGTCGTCTCAGCCTTGGAACTTTTATATTATGCATTTGTTAACTTTCTTTTTTTAAAATTTTGTGTATAAATTGTTGAATCTGCTAAAACATGTGAGCTGCTGCTTACAGGAAAACGAGTATTTCTAGAGGTAGGAAATGGACTATCCATTGCTTCACAGTATACGGTCTACTTGTTTGTCAGGAGATTTTCCATTACCCATTACTGTTGGCTTATGCTTTTCCATGTTATTTTTTCTTTTTAAGTTGACAGTTTCCTTTCTTAATCCTTCGTATCTGGGTTGGGCTGTTCTTTATGTACAAGTGTGATGTCCCATTACATTTTGGTATTGAGAACTTGGAATCATAATCAATGTTTGAGTTTGAATCCCCATATAGAGAACAGTGCTCACCTGATTGCAGTACCTTGGCAACCTGGCAGATGGAATCTGTTGCGCGTAAGTTCTCTTCATGCAAAGCAGCATTTGCATTAAGCATGGAAATATATCATCTAAAGAGTTTAAGTGTAACTTTAGGAGAGCTGTGGTGCAACTTCTTCGCAGTTTTCTCTTTTTAGAAAAAGATTGTGGCAGTTCTGTGGTCACTTAACCTAATGCTCATCTGTTCAGGTGTTGGAAATTAATGTGTTGTTTTTGGCTTAATCCTTTACGTTGAAATAGTATAGACCTGGAATGGTTTATTCAATACTCTTTTGATATCCATTATGCATATGAGCTTGGTAGTTTCTTTAGATTTGTGATTTTGTTGGTTTCAAACCCTGTTTCCATCCCCTTCCCCAAACTTAACGTGGGGCAAGGCTGCCAAAGTCTCATTCCACCAGTCACATCCCGTCTTCCCCAAACTTAACGATCTAACAAATAAATTCTCCATAGCTAAGATGCAAAAGAAAGATATATTGATGGTTATTCTGAAATCTGTAGTAGCATGACATAGCCCTATTTGTAGACAAGATATTTCCTTCAAATTACCAGAGTTGGAAGTACCAAAACCTGATAGATGTCATGAAAATCTATACACAGATTTAGGGGACAAAAAAAAGATATTAGAAATGTATATAACGAGTAAAAACGTTCCGGGTACAATCTCGTGAAGGAAATGATAAAATCCCAGGAGGAATTTCGCTTTAGATGTGTTTATGTTAGCAACCACTTTCAAAAACGTGGAACCACTGTGTTTATCTTCAGAATAGAGTTTCAAGCAGTTTCGGAGAAGACAAGGCCGCCACAGATTTAAACTGCTATGAGAACAACCTTATTAGCAAACCGAATGAGACCAAACAACAATACATGTGCATTTACCATGGAACCAGACATCTTATAGATTTTGATAGAGTAAGAAAATTGAAGCTCAAGGATGCAAAAAGCAAATAGATAGATAAAGAAATTAAAACAGAACCGCAGATAAAAGCAATCTTAAGTCCCTTGAGCAGTATTCTTAGTTTATACCTTTGGTTGCCTATACTTCATGCGTATCGCATTCAGAGGACACCCTTTGGTGTTCAATTGTAAACCTTGCAGTGCAAGAACTGTAGTTTTAAGATCCGACGCCTTGTAAGAAGAATAGTGTTCTAGAGTTGGACTCTGTCAAACAAATATATAAAGTCAGGCTCCAAATGCTTAATCTACAAGAACATGGAAAATCAGATGATAGGAAGGAGAATTTAGACCCATGGATGGCTTGTCTGATCCAACGTCCATCTGGCAAGAAATACAGATGATGCAGCAATGACAGAAGGAAGAAAATTCAAGAAACTGTAGTCAGCTAATGTCAGTTCTGCTAGGTAATCAGCCAGGAACTCCAGTTCATAACTAGGGTTCTGCATACGTGCAATTACATATGTAAATGTCACTTTTTAATTAACAGAGGCTGGTATCCTCTAAAACAAGCATAGATATGAATTGAACCAACCACATTACCTTGTATGATGCCTGTGCTGCACGTAAAAATCTCCTGAGAACAAAAATTTGCAGAAGCAACTGTATTATTAAAACTGAAATAATTTTTTGAAACAATAAAAATAAAAAAAAGGTGAAAGTTGAAGAAGCTGTAGCAGCACCTCAGAAAAGTTTTTGCAGTAGGAGCAATTATCTGAAAGCCAAAAAAATTTAACACTTGAGTCTCCATCTTTAACACCTGCGCCAGACTTTGGTCAGGACCAAAACCAAAAATATTCCAACAGGGAGGCAAACAAAATGAAAATGACTGCTCGTATTATAAATAGATTCTACAACACAGTTTTTCATTTTAGAAACCAGTCTCAAATTTCACATATGTGGAGTCATTTTTCTTCCAGACCACCAGATTAGCGAACAAATAAAGGAGAATGTGACAAATACAAGTTAAAAATGATAGTTCATATCAATTTTTCCCAGAGCTTGAGAAGGTAGGCAAAATAATAAAGCACTGACATGTGATAGATTTGAATTGATATAAGATATAAGCTAAAAGGAAGATAATATTTGCTTCAAAGCTTAAATAATTTGACACGCGCTCATTTGGCGAGTGAACCATGTGACATACCTCTATGCTTGTGTATGTGTTGTCAGTGATGAAGCAAAACTCTTCCACATGTGGCGGACAAATCTCTTCATATTTGCTTTAGGACACGCATAAATACATTTAAATCAAATTAAACAAACAAACACCAAATAATTGACGGCTCTGAATAATAAAATATTCTCCCCTGTAGAATTGTTATTTCAATTAGATCCCAAAATTAAGAAGAAACTTGCAATGTTGCACCCAACCTTCATTAAAACTTCATCATTGTCATTCTGAGTGCAATGAACATTGCAAAAGATATGAGAACTTACGAAGCAATTAGCATGCAAGTGATACCGAGTAGTTGAAGCCTGTGTCTCTCAATGTAATTTTGAGAGAGAAACCAATCTATGAGATATACTGTAAGGTAAAGTGTGTCTGGCACCAGCTTATATTCCTCGGATACCTGGAAGCAAGTTTAAACAGATGCGAGAATTGTTTGTTTGGAATTCATACTTGATATAAAAGCTGTAAGAGTTTAATACTGCAATAATAGGCATTCAAATTCTCCGGTGCATTGAGAAACTATAAAAGGTGAAAATTAACATAATATAATGCAAGAGAACCTCCATCAATTTTATTTAAAAAAAAAAAACACTTCATTTTGTTCCACAGAGTGCATTTAACACAGCAATAAACTATGAGTGATAGTTACAGCTCAAATGAAAGAAAAAAAAATTTAACACAAACCATACATGGATGGTATTTGGTTTCAAATCCCTCCAAGGTTAGCTCCAATTAATCTGGAGCTTTAATCGGATATGGTAATTCACAAAACAAATTACTTTTAAAAAAACGATGACTTATCAAAAAAAATTCGCATGATCTTATTATGAGAACTACCTTTGTATTTCATTGACATTCAGAGCACAGGCCTTAGGTGTGCAGTATGCCTCAACTAGAATTGACTAGGTAAGCTGACACTTTAGCTTGAGTTTAAGGGTGTTGGACTAAAAAATAGCAGCTGTTGATGAATCTAAACTATATGTGTGTCAGTGTGTGTGTGTTCCTAAAGTGTCATGTTGAGGACTTCCCTGCTCCATGCACAAGATAAATGAGTGGAAACTCTAAAACAAAACACTGGCACTTGAAAAATGTTATGTAATTCGGAATCATGGTTGAAGGATCTATATGACATCATGAAATATAAAATGAAGGGAAAGAATAAAACTACTAGAAACATGAGCTACTGCATCTAAAAAAAAGACATGAGAGGCTGGAAAAATACAAAATCAAGCAAATATGAGAAACCAAAACTGGAACGTGATAAATATTAGTTTTCTAGAAAACATAAAAACACAATTGATAACAATTGATGGGAAGATTTTTTTATATGAGATGCAAGCAGTTGCCTACTGGTTCAGCTAGTGCAGTCTCTAGTCATGGCATTGACATGGAATAGAAGTCCAACTACCAAGGAGGAAAAGATTTATCTGAGAAGAGGACTAGCCCACTTTGAAAAGTCCAAAAACTGGGACAAGGACAAACTTAAAGATTAGATGAATCATCATCAAGAATCGCACAGCCCTGTGTTAGAATGAACAGGCAAGGACTACAATAACCAAACCATTGATTGAGAAGAATAATATGTCTTCTTCATTTTGAACTTTCAATCAACAAACAGAGAACTCTCCAGATCATGAGATGGCACTTCATGCTTGGGAATTGTAAAGACAAATAGGAATTAAAGTCTACAGAAGGATATAGTAAAACTTAAAAGGACAAGCGTTCTCCTCATGACAGGACAATGTATTCCTGTACAAGTATCTTGGAAGTTCCTTTCTAATTAAATGAGCACTCTCTTTGTTATCTAAACCATCTAATGAATGAGAATTAATCCATTGACTATGATTGATTTAAAAAACCATGCTCAACAAGTTGGACAAAGTAAGACTTAAACTGCAAACACTAAACATGAAACAAATATGCTTTACTTAATCTTGAGCAAGCTTTTGATTAATCCAAACATTCATATCTATGGAGAGGACAAGGCATGTTATTTATCCATAATGTAGAGCTTAAAACTTTTTAGTTGAAAATACAGTATGATAGTTTTAGCAAGAAAGATGTGCTTCTCTACACAACATGAACACAAGTATATCATGATCGATAGTATACAAACAACCTTTCCTTATCTAAATAATAAACAAACAGCATAGATTGCAAAGTCAAAGCAAAACATATAAGAGCATAACAAGAATAATCTCACGCAATGAAACTACACTGACCTCAACAAGCCAATCAACTAAAATCCCTCTCATTATTTGAGTAATGTCTTGTTGTACTGTTTCCATAAAAGTAGGAAGAGACCTTCGGACAAGCTGCAGGAACAAAGTAATATACCATAAGCAAGCATCAGCATCTTGCCAAGAGAGACAAAAAAAAAGGGAAGCTAGTGAATTTTTCCACTAATGTCCCCATAGATGGCATTAAAACCATGACATGCTGCTATACTGGGGCAAACATGCATAGCCCCATGGTTAAAAGCTTTAAAAACCTTTTGTTGTATGAGGATATTTCTTTCCATTCACAAAGTGCAAAAATATGAGGAAAAAAAAAACACCAAGAGAAGGGTAGATAAAGAAAGAAAAACACTATTTTTGTGCATAAAAACAAACCTCAGCAACACGTAAATTGTTATAGATATCAGCAGCATAGAGGCTGCAAAGTTGAGGATCCTTGTGATCACTGTCAATGTCTATAAATTCTGGATCACTTGATGCCCTCCAATTCTCATAAACGTTGCATTTCTCAGCTATAACAATTTGAGAGAGAAAATCAGTACCTACTGCATGCAGTATACACAACAAAAGAAAATGTGGAGAATATTACTTTAAACTAGTAGTTTCTCACCATATGTTAGTGCAACTCATGACATTCCATTTTAGTCACTTAAATAGAATAGCACAAACAATGAAGCCCTACCTAGCGCACCCAGTGACCCAAAATGGATTTGACCTCATAAATTCAGTAGATGCATGTCACGGCTGAAGAAGAGGGTTATGAATAAAATCACTATGTAGCTTTAAGAGGGTAACAATCAAATTCCTCAGTACCCATTTTGTTCAAGAAAGCTTTGCATTTAAACTTTGTGAGTCAGCTGTTCTAAACATGTCTAGGGTAACACAGTGGTAGATGGTTCTACTAAAGTTGGAGTAAAAAAAATTTAAAAATGGTAATTTGCATACGAGGTTCTGATGTAATTCTGCTTCTTATTCTTAGCAAGGTTAACTTTTAATAGATAACCAAATTAGTATCTTACTTTGAGACCTTGAACTTCATGCATCATCTACTACTATGATGAACTTATGCTTTTTCAATTGGGATTTAAATCGTATCTATAATAGCATGTCTTAAAATGCATGTTCTACAATGGATTGACACCATTAGATAAGCACACATTACTGTGAAGGAGGAAAAGACCAAACTTGGATTACAAGACTTCCTCCGTCAGACCTAAGAATTGGTTCAACAAACCACCTTTTCCTCTAAGCTCTTCATTGACAAAAACTAATGAACAACAGTACCACATAACAGCCCTTTTCACTACTATAATGAATTTCAGTCATTCCGTTTTTATACAACTTTCTAGCTACTTGGTCCTATGATCTCTCTATTTGACAAAAGCTTGGGAATGATAATACCACATAACAGCCTTTTCACTACTATAACTAACTTCATTGACTCCATTGTTATGCAAGTATCTCATTTGTATTGAAGTAGGTTCAAAGAAATAAACAAGCACAATGTTACGTATCTTCAAAACTGCATCGATGGATGTTGAAACATGATGACAAGTACGCAAACCTTCAACCAAGATGCACCCTTTTTTCTCTGTTCTCACCAAGTTTTAAATGCAGGTACTGATCAAGTTTACTGTTTTTTGAAGAAAAAAAATTAAAGAGAAAAGCTGACCTTTTTTTGGAGAATGATGGGGATGGGAATGCACTATTGAACACAGATTAGGAAGCTGAGGATCATCTGTGCCAAACTCCCCCGTGCCACTGGGCTGAGAAGGTACGTCTTTTTCCGAAGTAGTTGAGGATGCAACTTCAGAATAAGGTTCTATTTTTACTTCTCGACAAACAATCTTTTTCTTTGAATTAGCTTTAAGACGTGGGTGTTCTAAGGCACTTGAAGGGGCAACTTTTGATACATCAAGCTGAACCTTTTTAGCCTGCTTGGCTACCTTAGCCTGGCAATCAGCAGAGTTAAAAGGAGAGAAGTCAAGATTATTGAATTAGGAAAAACAAAAACAGAATTCGTAACAGAGTGGGGATAGTATCCAGGAAATATTGCAATGTAGTTGATATTTCCAAGCGAATGATAAACCATAGCCTGTTCATTTAGTCCTTTATAGTATAATCATGAAAGGAAGTAGAAACGTAGGTCTAATTTCTCACTTGCACAGTCACTTTTTCCTTGACATGTCTTTTTTTTTTTTTTTGGCCTTAACAGCATACAAGATTGATTTAGTACACCAGAAGGTCCAGAAAAGGCATCATCAATGCATGAAAGGACAGCACAACCACCTGAATTTTAGTTGCACTGAAGCAACTCGTATACGAATTCTCACAGCAAACATTTGTGACATCCTGAAGCACTGCTCTCCTCTTACATTGATTATCTGCATTATCAGGTCTGCTAGTACTGTTCTCATCTAAGGCTGCTCTTTTTCTGTTTGTTCGCAAATTCCTTTTCCAATCTTGTTTTGTTGGTGCCTTCAAAGGTGGCATCGTCCCAGAAGCACGCAAGGCAGCCGCTCGTGTTATTGGACCATTAAGATGCCTAAAATTAGAAGGAAGTACATTTTCCCTTTTCATATTTACTTGCCCTTAGCCTTAAATAAGAGCAACACAAAGCATTAAACAGAAACTAGGCAGGTAACCTGCAATAAAATGATCAAAACAGTACAATCAATAGGGGAATATACCAAGCCAAGAAACTCCACATATTTAGGGATCACTTGAATAATCTCGCAATTATGAACCATAACTTGTAAGCAATGCTAATTTACTTCAGAAGAGAGTATCAGGAATATTTGTTGCTAATGAGACATGAAAGAATAAACAAACTCATACTTTAGGCTCATTACAGAAATTTGCATCAAAATGATTTATAAACCAGGAAATTTCCCTTCAAATAGATACCATCATAAAAAAACAAACAGAAACAAAATCTGCTATTTTGTGCGCAATTGTGAATAAAAACACAACAGTATTACTTGCCAGAAAGAATATACAACACGACATAATTTTACAGTGAGAAAATATGTTATTACAATGTGCACCTGAGCACTTTATCAAAAATAAACCAAAGTGCCAAATAACACACAAAGATAATAAAACCTTTGGATCTTCACAGATCAAGTAAAAAACAAATATTAGACTCAAGTTGCATGAAGAAATCTTGTGTGAAAAGATAATTCAATAATTCGAATGACATGGATATGTATCCAAAGTTCAAGTTGAAAATCCTCACTGAACCCAAAAGTTCTATCCTCTTGAGAAAACTTTCTCTATAAAAGATCGAGACTGCAAGCACAAAGACAGAATCAACAAAATTCAAGTACATTACTTTAAAATGGGATATAAATCTCAGTGGCAACCATGAAAGTAAAGATAAAGCAAACCACTTTCCTTGAAAAAAATGAATCTCGAGACCCTATTAAGCACGCTCATATCTGAATCAATTCCAAGATTCAAACTTGTGGCGCAAACAAGAAAAAAAAACTCAACTTTACATTTCTAAAAATTCTGGGTCTCGTTGTCTTCTCTTTCCTTTTCTTCTTTTTTTTTAAAAATTTATTTTTGCATCTTGGTTGTTTCCAAAAATAAATATAATTTAAACAAAAGATGGTATTAACTTCATCTATAAATTTACATTACATTTACCTACTAAAAACACTCAAATTTCCTAAGAGAAGAAACAGAAAATATTGGTCAATAAACAAGCTAGTGATGCCCAAGAAACCAAAAAAAAAATACTTTCACTAAAAACCATGTCCAAAAACCTTCAAAATTCCAGAAAGTGCAAAGAACTCATTAAACCCATATCCATCTAGCAAACCAAAAACCAAAGCACCAAAACCCAAAAACAAACTACTCACACCCACAAATGTTATAAGCATGGTGGTGACATCAACACACAAATGTGAACGCATAGATTAAGAAAAAGAAGGGACCTGAACTTGAGCCCTGTATCTTCACAAAGCAAAGGATGTAAGAAAGAATTGAAAAAGAACTCTGTGAAAGAGTAGGCGGGATAGTATTGGGTTTAAAATACACAGAGAAACAAAAATGCCATTGCAAGTTTCTTTCCTCTGATATATTCCTAATATTTTAACGTTGTTGTCGTGGTTAGTTTATTCTAACAAAAAAATGTCGTTTGACTGTTTGACTGAAAGAGTAAGGTTTGACTGGATCAAAACTGATTTTGTAATTACTTAATGACCCTGGAGGAGGCGGGGTTTTTCTTAGCTAGCCTCTTGAGCTTCCCTGTTTATTGCTTGATTGTCATTTAGGATTAGTGGGTTCTTTCCGTCATTTAGTCTGAGAATTCAGGTTGTATTTGTTGTTTAGCGGGGAGAAGGAAAAAATATGTAAAAGTTCCAACGGGCTTTTTCTTAGAAGAATGTATTTTTTTATATGCTAATGTTAAAAATATAAAAATAAATAATTTAAAACAAAATAAAATTTTTAAGAACATGGTTGGATCATAAAAATAATTATATTGACATTATTTATGGTTGATGCTTTCTGGTTTTTCTAGGTCTATTTGGCTTAAAAAATGATAAATATAGTGATGGTATGAATTTTTGAAGTGGTTAAAAAAAATTAATAAATCTTTTATAGTTGTTAGAAAAAGTTGGGATTGTTTACATTCAAATTATATTATATATGTGATCTAGATAAAGATTGATTTTTTTTAGTATTTTATAGATATTTTTCATGCAAAATAATATTTATGAATTATAAGGTTTTTATAAGAAAAATTAGGGCAAAATGCATTTGAGTGTGACAACTATTTGGAACCTCTAGATGGGTTTTTCTTATACCAAAAAAAATCAATGAATAACCGATCACTAGATTTTAGCTTTTAGATGAAAGAAAAATCCATATACTATCTAGCAAGTCAAGATTGAAATTGTTTGGAAATTAATGCTAACATTTTGATTGAATCTAAAGAGACCCACATATATATATTTTATCTTTATTTAGATTAATATTGATTTGTTTTGTTTTTTTAGATTAATATTGATTTTTTATTTTATTTTAAGAATTATATTTATTTCATCTTTATTTAGAAATCCATATTCCATTGTTTTGTTTCTTTTTTTTTAGATTAATATTGATTTTTTTTATTTTAAGAATTATATTTATTTCATCTTTATTTAGGTAGAAGTTAAGATTAACTTTTAAATTATGTTATTTTCCATTACATCATAATATGTGTTAAAATAAAAATATCTTTGAAACACTTATCATGATATGATTTTATATAACTTGATAATTTAGGAGTAACTAAGTTTTCTAATAAATAGAGATTAAACAAAATTGATTTTCAAAATATAAGGTTGATATTATCAGAATGTGAATTAATTTAGTTATTAGAATTCATTTTAAATTCAAATTTCCTTGTATTCAACAATTGGTTGAGTCTTCCTTAACACTAGGATTCTTTATTGTATCTAAAAGTGAATTAGACACTGTTCAACCTAGCTTCGATACATTGCTTCCTTTAAAAAATATTTCCGAAGGTATTTTTGTTAAAGTTTATAGAGTCCCTACGAACTTCATTGAGACCATGCATTACATTATTTATGTTCTTGTTCCATGTTGTACTAACCACATCTTTGTATTCATTATGAGTAGTCCAGGTTGCCTCGAATCTGAAAGGCCTCTCCTTTACCCTGTACGACAATTGTCTACATCTCAAAAGAATTAGATTATGGTTAGAATGAAGTCTACACAAGTGCTTCACATGAGCATCAAAAAAATCATTTTGTCATTTAATAGAAGTTATAACCCTATCCAATCTCTTGGCCAAATAACAAAAACCATGAATGTGGTGGTGTCAAGTAAAGTGTTGACCTTGATACCCTAGGTCCATAAGGCTGCAATCTGCCATTGTCTGTAAGAACCGACAAGCCCTAGACCAAGAGAACAATCTGCCAGAACTCTTTGCCAGTGAACAATTCTCATTAAAATTCCCGATCAGAGCTCACACCCCTTGCACAGTATCTGTAAGAGTTGGCAAATAATACTAGAATTGTTGTCTTAGGTGAGGAATTGATGATGCATAAACCGCTGCTACAAACCAATGATGGCCTCCTGAAGAAACTTTAATAGTAGCACATTGACTAGTAGTATCCATGACATCAGTAGTAAAGAAACTTTTTGTTGACAAAATCCAGATACCCCTTACATGACCGTGGGATTCAACTATAACTGCTGGAAAATAACACAAGCTAGCCCAAAATTTCTCCACCCTAGCAAACAGAGTGTGAGTTTCCAATATCACAAAGAGTGAGGGTTGATATTTATACACTAAATCTCTACAATGTCTTTTACCCTGGCTGTTAATAGCTCCCCTAATATTCCAAGATAGGATTGAAAATTCGTTGAATAACTACATCATAAAAAATAATACAAATAGAAGGGAGGATAACAAGAATCACTAGTTTATAGCCCACCATCCATAACCATGCCTTTTCCTATTTCCAATACCCCTTTAATACTATTTACGACGTTAATAGTATCCTCCTCACTAGTGGCATGATCCGAACATTCAACACCAAAAGGATAAGCTATGTCAGGGTCATGTGTACTGTTATTTTCTTTCGTTATCGTTGTGGTAACTCCAGCATAGGATCCTATCTTCCCCAACCCGTTAGCATTCTGCTCTGAATCTTCTTTCTCCCTTGTCATACCGGGACCTTATGATGAGAAAACTAGAGGCGTAGAGATATTTAGGTTATTAAAATCATGTTTCGTTGTAGATGTATGCACCAACAATAACAGGCTTCACAATAGGCTCAGCTACTATGGGTTCATCTCGTCTTACACATTTCTTATACTGATTCATAAATTCCAGGCCTGCAATAGGAATAGTCCGGCCCACGTCTTTTTTTTACTTGTAGCCCATGTTGTTGTGATGCAATAGAAATATCCTCATCAACCCTCTTTAATACCGTAAATTTATTAAATTTATTACCCTGATACAACTGCTTTAATTTCGCTTTCTTACCGTTTTTTGGTTTCCTAACTTTGGTAACTGTTAGCCGGTCATTATGAGTTTTGGTTTCGATACCTGGATTCACGACCTGAACTGTGAAGTCGTTACCATTGTTCCTATCTTCTCTTGTCGTTGTTGCCTTAGGCTCATCAGCCACCATCCCTTCAGCTGACACACCGTGTGATGACAAAACTTTGCAATCCCTCCCTAAATGCTTATAGCAGCTATAATTGCTGCAAATTAAATGTAAACCCTCATACTTCACCTTATTCCAATTATCTTTGATCCACAGTCTTCCCACTACGGGTTGATCAAGATCAATTTCAACACAAATACGAGCTAAATGCCCCCGTTCAACATTCAATGTATGCATGTTAGCCTTAATAGGTTTACCTATTGCTGAAGCCATGGCCACGAGGAAGCTCTCATCATAAGGAATCCACACCCATACCATTGCTCTATTGATTTTTGTTATGGAAGATACGAACTCTGGTGACCAATTACTCACTGCAAGGTAATAGTCAAAAAGCATCGAAGGCCCTCCATTAATTACTTTCGCTCTATCATCTACAAGATCAAATTTGACCATGAAAAAACCATTGTCAATGTCGATAAGCTCAAAACCTCCGTTTAATTTCTAGACCCTTTCAATCTCATTCTTAACTGATAGTATAATTCTTGAAAGACTGAATCATCAATATAGACATTTGGTAATAAACGATTCTCATTATCATGCTCAATGTTGTTACTCATTTTTAAATTCCCACAAAAAAAATGAGAAAATACAATATATATATATATATCAAAAAACTAAAAAAATAAACAACAACAACAACAACAACAACAACAACAACAACAACAGGAGTGAGAAAATGATGCTGGAATGCCTACAAAATGGCTAGAAATTGGTTAAGGAGGTTCAAAAATACAAGAATTAAAAATTGACAGTATATTTTTAACTGAAGAGAGCCCTGTTGACAAAGAAAATTCAAGTTGAGGAAGAAAAGTCCAAAATCAGAAGTTTATGAACTCAATTAAATTTTATCAAGGGTTTAATTGAGTTTATGGAGGGTTTGATTAAAAGAAAAATTGATTTTTAAGTCAATTTAGGCTTTTATTGGAAGAAATTAAAGTTCTAGAGTCAAATTATAATTTTGAAGAGTTGATTTGGTCAAATCAGGGGCTCAATTGCATAATTGTTGAAGTTTAATGGCCAATTAGGGACTTAATTGAAAAAATCTGAAACCAAGGACCAAACCGGAAAAGGCACTTAAATAAAGGGGTTGAAATTGACCAAGTTAGGAGCTAAATTGAAGAAATTAAAAGTGTATTGATCAATTAAGGATTAAATCGCATGAATTCAAAACCAAAGACTATCTTATAAATGGCGCTAAAATCAAGAGATCCAATTACAATTTACCCGGGGCTTGATTATAAAAGTACAAATAATTCATTGACCAAATAGAAAATATTCATTTGAATTTTGAAACGGCATCGTTTCCTTAAGCACTATTCATTGTCTCCTTCAGAAGCCGTTTTCAGCAGTAAAAGCCGAGATATGTTTTGCAGCGAAAACGCCAAATTGCTCCAATTATAGGGCATGTTTTATGGCTGTTATCCCTCTGCTCCCAGATTACAAGATGACTGTTACCACTGCAGGGCTTTCTCTGGCCTATAAAAGCTAGAGAAAGACAATGAACAAGAGAGGGGATGGAACAGAGAGAGGAGAGCGTAAGAGAGGAAGAAAAGGAGAGAGAGGGAGAGCGTGAGGAAGCAGAGGATAAGAAAAGAAAAACAGAGGGGGGATGAGATAGCACAAGGAAGGCAGAAAGAAAAAGGAGAAAAACAGAGAGAGGAACGAGAGAGAAAAAAGGTGAGAACAGGTAGAATAAAAAGAAACAGAGGGAGACGGAGGAGAACTGGGCCGCATAGGGAGAAGCAAGAGAAACCCAACAACAATTAACATCCATCGCTGCTGTCCCTTGACCTGTGGAACCAGAAACAAGGAAATAAAAAAAAAGAAACAGAAGCAAATGAAGAAACACAGAGAGAAAGTCTAGAAGAACAAAGGGAACGCAAGAAACTAAGACCAGAATTGTCATCATCTTCAATTTTCTAGAAACCAGCCAGCCGAAACACAAGCAGAAGAGAGGAGGAGGAAGAAGAAAGTACAAAGAAACCAAAGCAGCGTCCTCCGCGTTCGACAGCCAGTTTTCCTCTTCGCCACCACCAGCAGCCCTGTTAGCACAAACAACACCTCCAATAAGCCATTGAAACTGAGGCAAGAACACTGCTGACAAAAAAAAAACAGAGGAAGAAGACAGCACAGCGAAGCAGAGGAGAGAAGAAGGAGAACCAACGTCTGCCACCATAGCCGGCTGCCGCGACACCAACGCCACCGTGAGCCACCAGCACCGTGAACGACAGTGCCTCCATTCCAGGTAATTCTCTTCCCCTTGTCTTTGTAATTCTCTTCCCCTTGTCTTTGTTTCCCATTTCCTTTCCTTGCATGCAGAACGTGCACTGTGCACGTTTCTACAAGCAAGGAAATATAATTACCTTGTTACTGTGCATGAGCATAGTAACCGGGTAATTATATTTGGGCTGGATCATCAACCCAGTCCATACGGCTGAGCTGAGTCCAGCCCAATGTGAGATTGTGTGCATTTTTATTGGGCTGATCCCGATCCAGTTTTTTTTTGGGCCGGGTCTGGCCCATTCAAAAAAAATTTCTAAAAAAAAATCATTTAAAAAAAATCTGTGATTTTCCCGCATATTTTTCTACTGAATTTTGCTTAGTATTGGTTTGTATTTTTATACCGTAAAGATACAAATTCGGTATTAAAATACCCAGTTTTCGTCAAAACGTTGAAAAAAAAAACATGTTTTAATTTTCATGCATACGGCCAAGTATCTCAAAGAAAAAAAATCGTATCATATTTTCATACAACAAAAATTCAAAAATATGTATTAACAAGCATTTTGACTTTAATAACTAGTTTATTAAAGTCACGAAAACTAGGCCAATATTTCAAAATTTTTAAAAAAAATTATTTTTTTTTCTTTTAGTATTTGGGGTTACGACCTTATACGTAAGACGTATTATCGATAAAAAAAATAATTTTTTTTATTGATGTTAGAACGGTTAGGTTTTGCCCGATAAGATAAGGATCTCCTTACCGAGAATGACTTTTCTTAAACCATTAGACTGACCAACAATTAGAAACCACAACAAGATCTTAGATTTTTTTTTTCAGACAATAAAACAATAAAGCTTACCTTAGGTAAGATGTATTTGGGGTGCTAAACCTTCCTTTTACGCAATCAGTCCCCGTATTCGATCTCTGAGACCAGTTAGGTTCCTAGTAACCAAAATACTAGGTAGCGACTCCCATTCTATTTTTCCACTAATAAAATACAAGAATTCCTCGTCTCCCCATATTTGCCAGATAGATAGATAGATAGATAATACATTTTGAGAGTGGATGTTTTTGTCGCGATGCCGCACACGTGCGACACTCAATACGAACAAGATTGTTGTCAATCAGATTTACCCTTTCTCTCATAGACGGAGGAGTTTGAATACTTATCACCTTATCTTTGAAGGAGACTCTCTCTTGTCCTAATGAAGATTCAAATCCATTAACTATATCAGGTGGTTTCGTGGGAATCGATCCCACCTTAGCCAAAGTATTTGCAAACTCCACGTTCGTTCTCTCTTTGATTAACAGGTATTACACACTATACAAAAATGATAAAATGAGAGTATATAGTCTCAATTTTTCAAAGTTGTAGCTAGCTCTCGTACTAATTTCGATGACTTGAATAGGTATTCATGAATTTCTAGGCACCTTATACTTTTTCCAAATAATTTTGCACCAAAAAGCATGATCATCAAACCTAATTCTTTATAACCACTTAAATAGCCAGGTCTCATTCATGTCAGCAATGCTACAAATACCTATGCTCCCTCGTTTTTTTATCCGATTAGCTTTTATTTCGAAGTACAATAAAAATTATTTTTCAAAATATTTATTGCTCAAAAATATATCAAACGTTAACTTACATATATACATATTGTCCATGTCAACGCAAAACAAGTCTCAAACTTGTTACCAGCAGCTTTCAGCATGTGGAGAATGGATTGAAAATGTTGAGGAAGGAGGCAACAACTCCTCTATATAACCTTTCCTTTTCCTTTCAAAACTTAAACCCTAAACAATCCTTCCAAACTTTATATCAATCATAAGCACTTCTTTGATTTCTTCCCCTCCTTCCAACCCAAACCCTTTTCCCCAAAACTTCAAGACTTTCCTTCTCCAAAACTTCCTTCTATGTTAGGACTCTATTGGTCTTAACCTAGTTATTAGACTAGAAGTGACGGAAATACAAATAACAAAAATGTGTTTGTTTGCAGAGATAAAGATAAAATTGGGTTTTTGTCTTTATTTTAGGAATATCTATAAAAATATAACCAAGTTAAAAAAACAATTTCACAAATATTCTTTAAATATTTTATAATTTCAATCTTTATTCTTACATTTCAATATTGACCATTAGTTTTAATTATCCTTGTTTCCACCATTAGATATGAAAACTAAAAAATATAAAGTAAAAATCATAAAAAATAAATGTTAGATTTTAACAAAACAGATAAAGAGATGGAGATTAAATGATGGTAAAAAATATGTTTTTATGATAAAATTATTATTTTGTATTTTAAATTATATTAGATTTTAATTTTGTGTTCGTGCAAACATTTTATTTGATATATGATAGGTTTAATTATTTATTTTATTATTAAAGATATGTGGAGAAATGATTTAATGACTAGGAAATTATAATTTAATTATATTATCTTCTTAGAAATGAATTATCCTTTTTATTATGATTACTAATATTTTTTAAAATGATTTATTAATACTATAAAAATACAAATTACTAAAAAATCCCTAAAGGCATATGAATATTAAAAAAAAAACAATGATACAAATATAAAAATACTCTCCCAAGACAGCCTTAGATTTTTCAAAGTCAAAGGATAAACATGAAATTTTACTGTATATAAAATATGCAAAGACAAAAAAACCTTCTTTTAAACACTAATATTTTTTAGACTCGAAAGGTAAAAACATTATTTAATTGTACATAAAAAACACATAATAACTACTTTGTTCCCAATTAACTTTCAAACGATATTTGGATCCCATGGAGAATACGATTTTACCATTCTGCCAAGGCAAATAATAAATGCAATAAAAGACAAAACGATAAATCCATTGTCTGAATCCATAGTGTTTTTACTCACAAAGCACAATAAATAATTGATCTCATTTAGTTTTTTTTTAATTATATAAATGGAGGTATTGAGAATAGGGAGCACTGCACATTCTTCTTCAAGAATAAGGATTTGTTTGGTGCAGATTTTAAGGGATTTTATGTAGTTTAGAAATTTGTTTGACAATGCATCTAGGAAATCTTTTTGTCTATTTACTTTAGGACAGGAACAGGTTTCCTTTTAAAACTTGTTTTCTGCATTTTCTTTCTTGATTGACCTCAAATGGAAGATCGAAGAAAATGATACTTTCAAGAATTTCCTTTGGCCACTCTTGGAATTTTGAAAATTAAACTCTAGGAAAAAAATTA
>Ga0307510_10001185_pt1 | contig 28149 bp, 17 predicted proteins | sample 12_EM_MG_FD_207224 | JGI IMG/M metagenome (GOLD analysis project Ga0307510, IMG submission 207224) | Populus trichocarpa ectomycorrhiza microbial communities from riparian zone in the Pacific Northwest, United States - 12_EM | ecosystem: Host-associated > Plants > Roots > Unclassified | place... | reverse complement strand
AGAGCGATATCTGAGACAGTGAGCTCCGACTGTACTGTGTAGGTTTATTCCTACAATCATCAATTTTGTTCGCCACTATTCTTATTCTTACTAATATTTGCCTAGTTTCTCTGCTATGCCGTTACCAGTATCATGGAAGAAGCACACTTTTGACCTTACCCTATCAGTCTTGGCCCACCCTCCAAGTCGATAATTCGAAAACAAGGCAAGGGATAAGAATGATGCCGGGGGGGGGGTACGAGTTCCCCGGGATACAAGACGTTCTCATATATACACCCTACAACCAAAGTTTGGTGCGCAGCCCAGTTGCGAGAAAATTATTATACAATACCGCAATGGCGCAGTAGGGAGCTTTGGTTTTTGCTCTGGGTCTCCTTAGCTGGCTCATCGGGGGTCTTTATGAGTTTAGTCCTCCGATGTTATCGTGATCTGATTACGCTTGCTGCAGGGAGCATAAGTTAATCCACCAGCGCAGTACGAGTATAGTCTGTACTGTACTGTACTCGTAATCTGCTGCTGCTAGCTTTGTGGATTGGTTTGGACTGCTGACGGCTAACTAACGATCCTGAAATGTCAAGAACCCTGGCGCAGGCCTAGATAACATCCAAGATATCGCCTTGCTACCGCTGGTATTTCGGTACTGAGTAGAATACTACCTTCCTACAAAACCCGAAGCTAACTCTGCGAGCCAGGATTCCAGATAGTAGTTTCTCTGATATCATGTCAGCGCGGCACAGCACTACAGTACCAATATTGGCGCTCTACTATAAAAGCATATGGCACCGGCGCCTAGCCGCATCAAGTCGGGGATACTCGTCTAGGGCCGTTTAGCAAATCGATGGGAATAGTGCTTGGGTGGTTTGTGAGATGGGTTATGAAGAGACTGAGATTGGAATTTGTCCTGGTGGTTGTGGTGTTTCTTTTGATTGGTAGATTATGGTTGCGTGTTTAGTGGGTGTTTGCTTTGATACCAATATTGCGAGTACCGAACTTTGGTATGAGATGTGAAGTGACGGGTATCATAATACCTGCATCAGTACGATGAAGGTGGGAAGTCTGAGTGAGGGGGCTGCTGTATGGTTTACACAAGGGGAAGGCCCTATGCTCGCTCACAGACTTTAAAGCGAATGTTGAGCAAGATTGGAGCGCAAGGAAGCTGGTAGGTAATGGTAGGGGGTATGATATTCTTTAGTTCAAAAAGAATATGTAAGCAATTGGTGTATTTCTAGGGTCGTAAGTACTGGTGGGGGAGCTGTTAGTGTTGGAATCTTGGAGTATGGTTCTGATGAAAAGGAAGGTATATGCTGGTATCGCGTGTTGCGGGTGGCATGGCGTTCAGAGAAGTGCGGATCAAGGAAGGATAGTCTTGCAACGTAGTGGACAACTGCTTGGACAAGAATTGAGGTTCGAGTTTAGATAGCGCTTTCAAATGTCCATTCAGGAACCCATTGCTTGTGGCGAGTGGTCTAGGCAGGTGTGGGCTGGTGTGTTGACTGCGGTGGTTTAGCTTTTGTTGCTCAGCATCAAGAACAGACCCGGCAGTGCTTCAGCGTTGTCAGAAGGGTTAATGAGAGAATGTACGGATATTGCGGCTGTTTTTTGCCTGTTTCCCGCCTGTTTTTGCCTGTTATAGAATCCTATTTCCTTGCTTTGTTGCCACACTTCAGATCCCCGGTCGTGCCTATGATTGTATAGTAGATCGGGTTTGGAAGCTTTTATTGTAGATTGGCTGGTACCGGCACTGCAGTAGGACCAGAGAATATCTCGTTAAAGATCCGGAGCGGTCTTGAGCGGACAATCGGGCACATTCCCGACTATCTATTGTTCTGTTGGTGGGTTCGTCTCCATTCCACCGGGTGGTAGCATGCAGGTGTCCATCGACGGTGGGGAAGCACTCGCTGTGATGATGATGCACTGTACTCGAGTGCGAGTATGGTAGATTGAAACTCGACCAATGCCACGTTTGCCCGCCTCCATTGTCGACCCTTAACACAGGAGTTGGGATGGCTTGCCCAAAGGAAGTAACGGGAGAGCCGGGGTCCTGCGAGTCAGAACAGATCCCAATGCGGCAAATTCCGGACCAACGGCAAATTCCGCGGAACATAACCACCTCGTGAAAATATCAAAGGGTATATATTTACTTCCTTCCCCCCATCCCCTTCTTGCTTTCTCGTTCCTCACGTTCCGCTTGTCCTGCGCCGGCTATTTTTCTCTTCTCGTTTCTGGCTTTCCACTCATTCGAGAGATGGTTTGCTCGGAGTCAGCCAGGGGTGATCCTGCCTTACTGTCGTCGGTATCAGTTTTCGGTAGCCACAATGAATGAGGAACCTAGGGCTTCGGAACTCTAGGTACCGATAATCACGCCCGAGGGAACCGACCAACTCAGCCGCAGAAACTTGTTCTCAATTAGCCCTTGTGCTTTGTGTCTGAGGATAGCTTTTCTAAGTTTTCGCTCGGATTCACTTTGTCTGCCCTGTTTGGGTTGGGTTCAGCTGTTCATTTTACGGGGGCACGTACCGGTACTACGCTGGGCCCACCTTGCACGCAAATCTAGTGCGCTCTCGGGACAGGGGCTGGGAAGGGAGAAGGCAGGGAAAGTGGCAAAAGGAGGGATAGAGTTGGTCAGACTACAAAAACAGGAACCCGCGGTAACCGGAAGGCCTGTGGGGGTTCGTGCTTAACTCTTCCCTCATTTTTTCCTCCCCTATCTTCTCGTATCTTAGTTGTTACCCAATCGACTCGCGCAACTGGGATTATGCGGGGAAATAAATGCACTCTCCGTCCGATGCTGGTGGCCCAGCCGAGATCAGTCCCCCTGTTTTGGGGAATGGAATTACCACTTGTAGCGAATCTCGGACCTAGCTCTGTTAGAGGGATCGAGCCTGGGGGCGTAAGTAGGGTGAAGGAAGGAAAGAGGAGAAAGGAGAATAGATGCGGAGTGTGGAAGAGGAGGAAGAGACTTTATTTGTGTACACTCTCATCACATCCTTACATCTAATTTTTTTTGCTCTGTTGCCCGCCTTCTCCGTTCTGCGTGCCTGCCTGAGCTTCTTTACCTGTTTTTCTGTCTCTATGACCTACCCTATCCACGACAATTAGGCCATTCTCAACCACCGAAACTGTTCCTCTCGTGGCCTTGCGGGTAGTTACAGTATATCTGATATTGCTCGAGAAGCGGAAAGACTGGAAAGAGTACTCAATTTCGAGACCGGAGGAGTTTCTTGATAGTACCCATGATGTCTGATCCCGAAAAGCTCGACCCGGTGAAAGAAGTGAGAGAAAAAACGGAGAGTAAGGATTCTGATCTCATCGGTACTCTTGAGGATAAAATAGGTACAAGGAGTGGGGCTTCTGATGCCGAAGTAGCATCGGAGCAGGAGCATGAAACTCACATTTCTTTTCATGAAGTTCATGCGATCGATGTGGCCGTCCGGGACTTGACAATTGCTGTTAGCCAGCACAAAGCTATGAGCTGGATGGGAGGGTTATTATCCAAAAAGGATACTAATGACGAGGAAACTGGAAGTGCAGAGGAAACCAAGATCCTCGATAATGTATCCGCGGATATGCCCGCGGGAGAACTTGTCGCTATTATCGGAGGTAGTGGAAGTGGTAAGGTATGATATAATTAATTTTCATTTAAACTTCGTCGTGGCTTTGCTTTATTAACCGGTCTCCTCTTTAGACCTCGATGTTGAACGTTATGTCGAGCCGTATGACCGGCAGCAATTTACACATTACTGGTGCGACCACGTTCAACAATTCAAATCCCCGATATGCCTACGTTATGCAGCAAGACGTTTTACTCCCGACTTTAACTGTGCGCGAGACTCTGATGTATTCGGCTGAACTTCGTCTTCCAGAAAACTTCACTCAACAGCAGCGTACCAAAATCGTGGAGGAGGTGATTCTACAGCTGGGATTGAAAGACTGTGCAGATACTAGGATAGGGGATAACGAACATAAGGGGTGCTCGGGGGGAGAGAAACGACGAGTTTCCATTGGTGTACAATTACTTTCCAACCCTAGCGTGTTGTTTCTCGATGAGCCTACTACCGGTCTGGACGCTACAAGTGCCTACCAGGTAGTTCGTACGCTGAAGAATCTTGCGAGAAAGGGGAGGACTGTCATCACTACCATACACCAACCTCGTTCAGAGATATGGGGCCTGTTTGATAGAATTACGCTACTGACGAAGGGGAAACCTGTGTATAGTGGAAAAAGAGATCATGTGCTTTCTTATTTTGCTTCCCTCGGTTACCCCTTTCCCGAACACGTTAATCCCGCCGATTTCCTCATCGATTTGTCTGCTATAGACTACAGAACACCAGAGGCAGAGGAGACCAGCATTCTCCGGGTCAGGGGTCTGGTTGATAGTTGGCGGGAGAGAGAGAGCGATGTATTGAGTAGCCAAAATACTGTCACCGTCGAGAAGTACAAGGGGGACAGGGGGGGCGAACTGGCTGGTAATACTGCCACATCTGTCATTATAATCACACCTTCCCTTTCCAGGCAGATATCGGTTCTTACCCGGCGTTCTCTCAAGACTTCCTATCGTGATCCGTTAGGCATTGCGGGAACCCTCGGGGAAGCAATCGCCATGGGCATTGTGGCAGGGTGGATATTTTATCAACTTGGTCGCTCGCTTTCCGGAATTAGGTCTCGCCAGGGGGCTCTCTATATTGCTGCATCACTTCAGAGCTACCTTATTCTTCTCTTCGAAACCTATCGTCTTTCTGAAATCGATATCAAGCTTTTTGATCGTGAACGGGGTGAAGGGGTTGTGGGTGTGCTCGGCTTCCTCACGAGTCGCCGAGTTTCTAGACTTCCGGAAGATATCTTGGTGCCGTTTTTCTTCTCGGTGATCTTCTATTTCATGTGTGGGTTTGATTCTGATGCCGGCCAATTCTTCACCTTCTTTGTGATCCTGTTGATCGCACAATATTTGGCTGTTACGTTCGCAACTGTTTGTGTTGGGGTTAGCCGGGACTTTTCGCAGGCGACGCTCGTTGCTAATCTTTGGTTCACTGTGCAGAGCATGGCATGTGGGTTCTTTGTTCAGACTACAACTATCCCTGTGTACGTTAGGTGGACGAGATACATCTCTTACAACTGGTATTCATTTGGTGCGCTTACGTCAAACGAATTCACGAACAAGTTCTTTGCTTGCCCGCTCCCGGGTGCCTCGCCTCAAAACCCCGGGTGTTTGGAGTATGTCGGAAACTTCGTCCTCGAGTCCTTGGATTTCCCGAGAGACTGGGTCAAGGTGCCGGTGGTGATAAATGTTTGCTGGGCGCTCCTCTACTACCTCGTTGCGGGACTGTTTTTAAAGTTTAAGCCGGTGGACATCAGAGTTTCCAGTGCAAGGCCGCAGGATGAGAAGGATACAGGTGCCGGAAAGGAGAAGATGGTTGCTGCTAGGGATGGGGGGGATACTCGGGGTGTAGAGGTTGTTCTTGATAACATTCGGCTTAATATCGAGAAACCAGGCATCAAGCTTATCGGAAAAAAAAAGTTGGGTTTCCAAATATTAAAGTGTGTTAGCACTCGCTTTGAGCCTGGTAGATTGAACGTCATAATGGGTCCTTCTGGGAGTGGCAAGGTATTATCACTGCTTACTGTGGGGGTGGCACATAGCTAATGGTTTCTAGAGTTCACTACTTAACCTCATGGCACGTCGGCTTCATAGCTCCGTTTCAACTCGTTACAAGTCCTCCGGGAAAATGCTTTTCAATGGTGCCTTGCCTTCAGACACAGTGATCAAATCACTCTGCTCCTATGTCACTCAAGATGACGACGCGTTATTACCGTATTTGACGGTGCGGGAGACACTTCATTACGCAGCTCAACTCCGGCTCCCGAACTCGATGAGCAAGTCGGAAAAGAAGCGACGTGCCGATGATGTGATTTTGAAGATGGGATTGAGGGATTGTGCAGACAATCTCATTGGGAGTGAGTTTCTGAAGGGAATATCTGGCGGTGAGAAGAGGAGGGTTACAATTGCTGTGCAGATTTTGATGGAGCCCAGGATTCTGCTACTGGATGAACCAACTTCGGGTCTGGACTCCTTTACCGCCGCATCGATATTGGGGGTGCTAAAAGGGTTGGCCGAGGAAGGGCGGACCATTATCTCGACGATTCACCAGGGTCGTTCGGACCTGTTTAAGGAGTTCGGTAACGTGATATTGCTTGCCCGTGGTGGGCATGTTGTATACTCTGGCCGTGCTAACCAGATGCTGCCATACTTCTCGTCGCTATCTCACGAATGCCCCGCCACAACGAACCCTGCTGATTTTGCGTTGGATCTTGTCACCGTCGATCTTCAACGGTCTGACCGCGAAGCGGCCACCCGAGTGATCGTTGAAAGGTTGATTGATAGGTTCGACCACAAGGAAGCACTAGATTCCCGTGAATCAGAGAAGGAGATTGTGTTGCCGGCCGAGCTGGGCAGCATGAAGAGAGAGAGGGCATCCTTCATGGCTGCTTACCCCATATTGGTGAGCAGAGGTCTGCTGAATTTTAGAAGACAGCCGATGTTGGTGATTGCGCGAATCATGCAAGTCATTGGGTTGGGTATCGTCGTCGCATTATATTTTGCTCCCTTGAAGAACGATTATTTTAGTGTCCAAAACAGACTTGGTTTCATACAACAGATTATGCCTTTATACTTTATCGGTAAGGGATCTCATCGTTATTGTATTCTTATCCCAGCTAACACGATTATAGGAATGCTGCAAAATGTCGCTCTCTACCCTCTTGAACGAGATGTCTTCTACAGAGAGCACAATGATAGAGCATACGGCGTGACGGCCTTCTTCCTAGCCTACCTGACGAACGAACTTCCCTTCGCAATCCTAACAGCCCATCTCTTCTCCCTCCTCTCTGTGTTTGCTGTTGGTCTCCCACGCACAATCACGATGTTCTACGTAATGACCTACAACACATTCTGCATCGTCTCCTGCGGCGAGTCACTGGGAATCTTTTTTAACACCCTCTTCCGCCACACAGGCTTCAGCGTCAACGTAACAAGCACAGTCCTGTGCATAGCGGTCTTCATGAGCGGCATAATGAGTATCGACATCCCAGCGCCCCTGGAAGCTTTCAACTACCTCAGTCCATTGAAGTACGCTGCCCGCTGCCTAGCGCCGTACTCCCTTGATGGCGTCACCTTCACGTGTACGCCATCCCAGCGCCTGCCTAACGGGAATTGCCCGATCGAGACGGGCAAGCAAGCATTACAATTGTATGGCCTCGATGTGGATCCGAAATTGAATCTCATTGCGCTGGGGGTGGTCACGGTGGTGTATAGGATTGTTGCATTTGCTATGCTAAAACTGCAGAGGATGCAGTTGGGCGTTGGGAAGTTGGAGGACTCATGACACCCTCGGTGCGTTTGGCAGTGTGGGGAATATAATGTTATGGAATATATGGAAGGGAGTTGTTTATTCTTCGAGATTTGCTCTTGTGTAGTGGGCGTGAGTTCCACCTAGAGTCAGTGCACTGGTCCTATTATAGAAGGTGACCTTCCTGCCTCGGGCAATATAATCTATATTACATGGCGAGGGGGGCCTTTCTGTACGGGTATCGACAGCCCAAGTTCATACAAATTTTGTCCCAACTTTGAGCGCTATTACGAGAACCACTTCTAGAACCGAATATCCTCTGTAGGTGTGTTCCATACCGTAGCGCGTGATGTTCGTCGAAAAGTTGGGGAGATTTGGTTGTCATGAAGCCCTATTCTAACGTGCCGGCAGCGTGTAGTAATTCACTCTAGATTGCCCACTTGTGCGACGGTGGAAGTAGTTAATTCGGGTTTCACTGTGCCTTTTTCTCTCGTAATATTTTATTTCTATATGTATGCTGGGTTTTCCGTATTCTCTGGGGGATGACGGTTCGGCCCTGCGGGGTAGACTAGATGTTATTATCGGACGCAATTCCTTTACCCGGATCATACTGGTATGAGCACCTATTGTGTCTCCGGTGTGCTACTCCGATCGGTTGAGCTATAGGTTAATTTGTATGGTCGAATTTGGCTATAATGAACTTCGGTGTACTAAATCCCTTACTATAATCAACGGGATTAGTGTGAACTCAATTTGACCATACATAACCCTCACTGTGACGAAAAGGCACAGGAACTGAAGTCGACATCAGCAGAGTGAATTGTGTCTCGTGTATTGCATTCATACCTCCGTCTGCGTGTTGGTATTGGAAGATCCACCCATCCCTCCTAGACCGATACATTGCCTGGGTCACCGGAGGGGCTAGTCGGTGCAGTGAGGTTGGGGTGGAAAGCCCTCCCAAACCTATCTGAGGTACGTTTAAGCAGTGGAGAATACTAGAAGCTATTTATATATATATCTGCCCCTTTGATATCTAGAGGTATCTGTGGATATCTATCTTTAGATATCTGTAGATAATTGTGGGCGTCTGGCAACGTCGCCCACCCATTAACAATACTTACTAATCAGATGTTGAGTATTGTAATGAAATCTGAATTGGGTGAAATGGGGTAGATCAGACGTGTTAAACGAGAGGTTGAAGAATTAACCTGAGGAAGAATGAAAATGGCAACAGCAACGGGGGTATTATAGACATCTATATTTACCAGGAACATGTCCAGCTCCCTCTCCAACATGTCGATAACCACACAAACAAGAAAGTGAGGAATTTAAATCAAGCCGAACTAAAACTAGACACGATTGGACGAATGCAGGTAAAAAACAAAACAGCTGAGCACGGAAGAAAGGAGCCAAAGCTCTCCATATGATTCGGGAAATAATAATTCCCCTCCGGCAACAGGGATACTTAAGTCAGCTCACCCTTGCTATCGCTATCCCTTGCTCTTCCTCTCTGGACAACCGGCTAGTGGCCTGCAATGAATACAACTCTTCCAGGCCCATTCCGTGAGCCTTCTTAGCATGATCATTGCATGTCCGACGGTAGATGTACACTTTGTCGCAGCCAGGACATTGAGTGCGAGCGCTGGGATCGTGGGATGCCATGTGGTCCCTGTATCCATAACTCTCCATCAACATCACATGCGATGGGCCACACAGCGCAAGTGGGAAGAGGGGGGATTACTCAAGGCGACATTTCTGCATTAGTTCGCCCCGCTTGGGGCAGTCTTCGACCGTGCAAGAGTACCTACCTGGCACCCGCTTTCCTCCCATTTTACGGGCGGAGGCAAAATTACCATCCCGTCCGGAGAGCGACTCGAGGCTTGCCTCGTACCCACTCTCGCTTGCCCATGAAGGTGTTGCCCGGCTACTCACAGCTGCCGCCTCGGGGTTGACACCGTTCCGTTCCGACATACACTGAGCTCTGGCCAGTGAAAACTGTGTTGGGATACTCTTATTAGAACTATCAGGATCAGCACCACACCGTCGCGAAAACAGCCCGACAACTCCTGTGTGACCATTCTCGGCAGCCCGTGACAACGGCGTTTGGCCGCCTTCGTCAGCACGGCGAGGATTGACATCGTTCCGCCCCAATAACAGCTTGACAACCTCCGGGTAACAATTCCTGGCAGCCCATGAAAGTGGTGTTCGACCACTCATATCCGCCGCATCTAGATTGACATCGTTTCGTTCCAATAGCATCCGCACAATTCTGGTACATCCATTCCCGGCAGCCCATGAAAATGGTGTTCGACCACTCATATCCGCCGAGTCGGGATTGACATCGTTTCGTCCCAATAACATCTGTACAATTCCCCCACATCCACGCTCGGCAGCCCGTGAAAGTGGTGTTCGGCGGCTATGATCTGCTGCCTCGGGATTGACATCGTTCCGCCCTAGTAGCATCTTCGCAATTCCCTCATGCCCACCCATGGCAGCCAGTGACAGTGGTGTGGTGCCCCGGCCATCTGTCATGTCGGGGTTAATGCCCTCCTGTTCTAGTAGAAGCTTCACTATCCTATCGTGTCCATTCCCGGCAGCTAAAACCAACACCGTATTGCCAAACAGGTCAGTCGCGTTAAGATCCCATTTCTTGATCTTGAGCAAGGGAACCATAATCTGCAAAATGCCGAGCAAAGCTGCACAATGTAGCCCCGGGAACCCAACTGAATAGTCAACCCTCTCGGTAATTTCCTCCTCAAACGTATCCCGTACGAGTAGTCTGCAAGATATATGCGTCTCGAAACTATCAAGTAGCTTTAGCGCAAGTGAGATCACACCCAGCGAGGTATGCCTTCGAGCGTGTGCTCCCCAGTAACAAGAGGCGTATTTAAGAAAAGGAGTGGTAGATGGGAGTGGACGGAGAGCTGGTGAAAGGTCCTTGATGCACTTAGAGTTAAGGTAGGTTAAGCAAACCTCCGCAATAATTGAATGGGGAGCATCAAAAAGTGTAGGGTTGGCTAGGATATGTTCCTGTAGAGTCAAATGAACAAGACGAACTTTGGAGGATGATGAATCGGCTACGAGCAATCCAAGAGTCCAGTTTAATATGGTCCGGAGGGAAGGGGCATTGTCACTATTCAGATCTCTTGACCCTATCTCCACTCCTAAGGCCTGGCTTAGCTCGTCTGGGCCCAACGGCCGCTCGGAATACGCTATCCACATGATAGCTTCCATTCCTAGCCGTGCCCTGTCCTTCTCCTGGGCCTTGATTCTTCCCAAAGTGGCATTGTATACCCCCCCTACATCCCTACCACTTGATATGAGTTTAAGCTTTTCCCTCCTCCGATGAATGGTTGTTTCCCCGAGTATTGTCTCGATGCTGAGAGACACAAGAAGGAATCTATATGCAGCCATATCTGAGCAAGATCACCCCTACTTGATACGGGAAACTAAGCATCGGGACATACATTTCGGATATTGTTTCAGGAATAATTTTCATTATATCCGCTCTTAGAGAGCCATCCATAGCGTCAGGGTCTGTGTCCCCGTCCAACTTCATCCTCAAAAATGCCAAGGTGTCTTCTCTTGTAGGACTTACTGAGATAGTATCCATGCTGGGGAAGTAGCTTTCAACCTCACTTCGAATAAAAGGCCTTCCGGTCATGAAAAGGCGGACATTGGGAAAATCCCGAACGATAACTTGCAAAGCGCGAAGAAGGCCAGTCCGATGCACTGCGAGAGATTCATCCAATCCGTCAATGCAAATAACGATCCATTGCCGTTGCGCAATCGCGGTCTTCAGCATCTCTAGAAGTTCTGGAACCTCGGGGGCTACCCCACCAATGTGCTCCTTTGCATCTTCAAAAGCCTTCCGTATTTCCCATGGGATGCTTCCTCCCCCTAATAACTGCTTGAGTATGGCTCCTAACAGATTCGATGTAGTCTGTTCTTTTCTGTCGAGGTAGTCACAATACAGCCCGACGATTGCGCTATCCTGTCGCCTGCCGTAAAAATGATCGATTACGACAGAGCTGAAGTTGCTGGTTAGCGATCTTTATCCCCTTCCACCATTCCTAGCATTACCTAAGATAGGTCTTCCCCACACCGGGATCGCCTTGGCAAAAGAGCACAGAGTGAGGAGATCCATTGTCTCCCGTATTCCAACCCTTGAACTCGCTCATTTGAAAAATCCATTGTCCTATACTTTTCAGTCGGTTGCCCCGCAAATATTGGTGTCGTTTCTGAGATTCCAGGGGAGACAGCCACCGTAGGACCTGATCCCTGTCATCCCGGATAGTGGTGTTGAAACTGTTGACATTAAAGGACCCAGTAACATCGCGATAGTCCATATGGTGTAAACTCGGGCCGAGTGGGTTTGAGAAGCGTGATAGATAAAGGTCACACTCGGGGGGGGGGGGGGTCGGGAGCTTTGTATGGGGTGGAGGGGAGCGATCTAGTTCGTTTAGACCATGAGAAAACATGGGGGGGGGGTCAACGAGCAGGGGGGCTCAGCGGACAGGGGATCCGTGCCAGCAAAAGCATGTGGCTGATGGCGGGGCTGGTGGGGTCTTGGTATTCACTCTGAAAACTCACCTCGCCGGAATTAGTCATAATTCTAATACAAGTAATCCATCTCTGAAATCTGGATCACCAACAGTCACTCGACTACAACTCGGGTTCGAACTGAAGTAAATAGAGAATTTCATGACGCGTTTCAATGAAGAGTTTGAATGTATTTGGGTGAGAATTGTGAGCGGTTGATTGACTTAATCTCCCCCTCCTCCGACCACGAAAGTCAATGATAACTATATGCTACACAAGTGTCAACCTCGCAGATATTCACCACATCTCAGAACTCCATCCCTTCCAATCCGTAACACTCTTGTCTGCATCCAAAACGACTCCCAAACCACTACTCACATCTCCTCGCATGAGTTCAGACTACTCCTCGTTTGAGGTTATCAGGAAGCCTCTGACAACGCCACATTACAACACGAACAGTAAGGTGCGATAAACTTACCAAGCTGGTTGCCGACCGCGATGGAGCTTCAGATCATAATCTCTGATCCCAGTGTGATACTCATATCGCTGTTAAGAATGCCTATTCTCGCAGATAACGTTCCAGGAGTCGTCACCCTTTCCTCAGTTCTTCAACCTTTTCAATGTTTTCCCCCTAAGGCTATATTTTGGTTTAAACCAGCGGAGGGTGTCTTCGAATATTACATGGATTGACAAATTTTTGTGGAAGTCTACCGATACCTAATAATATCTGTGGGCGTCTGAAGCCATCTATTGCCTATCACGAATTTCTTCTCCTTCTTAATCTATAAGACTAGTCGCAGAAATGACCATTCATTGGCAACGCCCACCGACCAACTTCAGTATCCGAGTAGGAGATCGATCTACTCTGCTGTGGTTTTTCTTTAGCTGACAGGGTTCGGGTCCATTCGCTCGTTGGATTGTACTTTCCCAGGCGCTGGTTCGCCTATCAGTGGTGGGAAGACTCGATATCCAGTTCATATTGGGTGTTTTTCGCGACAAGTACTCGAGTACCAGCATATTCAACCTGAACACGGGGGGCAAACATTTGTGTAGTAAATTGTCTGTACGCATCCCTGCCCTCATGCTCGGATGTTCGGGTTCAATATGCCTGGTATAAGAGTAGCCCAGCGTGTCTCAATTTGCTGCACGGGGAGGATAACCAACCGACACAAAACCTGAGACGACAGCACTTGCTCCGTGACAGATGTTCAGGTTTTGCATACCTTAGCAGAAATTTCCCTGTTGTCACTTTAGTGTCTGTTTGGGTCTCAAGGTTGCTCAAGGCACGAGTGGAGTTTTTTGGGAGTCTCTCAAAATCTCGACATTTGGCATGTTCGGTTGTCCGTTCTCTCACGATTGTAATCCCTCTCTTTTTTTTGGCAGAAGAATATGAATATAAATACAGTCGCATCTCGCTATAACGAAATTCTTTATACGGGAACCTCGCTATTAGGAATGAACCTTTAAGGAATTTACACCCCTGCTCCTATACAAATAGACCTCGCTGAAAGGAATTTCTTCTAAAAGCTCGCTATAATAGAGGAAGAAACCTGAGCTCTTGGCTTTCGTTTTAACTGGGGGGACTGTTATGTATATGGGATTCCGGTAATCCCTGGTGGGTTACTATCCGGTACTCCCTGGATTCTTAACCTCATGAATCCCGGTCTCTGGGTATTCTAACGTGCCCTCGGAGTGTGGGGTATTGGGATTTTATCTCAAATCACTGCTTTAGGCCGGACAATTCGCCCCAAAAAAAAGACGTGGTTTTGTTGATCTGGCTTAAATTTGAAGAAAAAAAGGGAAAGGAGTAAAGGTTCGCCACTCACTACAGTAAATGTCTCGCGCTCACTCTTGGGTGCCTTTAGGGTATTTGCAAGTGAGCTAGCTAAACTGGAACGAGCTGAGAAGATCCTTGAAGCACAAGGATACTTGGCGTGCGCGGCGCCTAGCGCTCTCCTTTAGTTGGGATTCACACTATACCGGTAATTCAACTATCTCCGAAGGTCATAATATTAAGTGCTGAATTGGTGTTTCCCAAACTAAGTTTAATGCGGGGGTGTGAGATGTGGGAAGGTTGTGTTGCCTTATCATTTCCACCACAGTTGAGTAAAGGCACAACAAGAATTCTTTTCTTACCCTTTCTTTTTATCCGGATTTATTTTTCTTTCCGGATAGAGCTACTTTATCTCCGTAACTGTGAGCCCCGGAAGGTCCCCCGGTTCGGCGCCTGGTAGGTGGGAGTACCCATAAAATTCTAAACCTAGGGCACAATTTCATTTCCTAGGTAAGGCTGGGATACTTAAGAAAGTGCGAGTACTGTACTTGTAGCTGTGACCATTCTACTGATCTGGTATTCTCCGAGTTTGGTCACATTGCTCGTTGTTAGTGGCTCGTTGCATATCAAAATAATAGTACCGTACTCCTGCGTTCTCCCTGTGAAGGATCTTGGTTTTCTACCTCTTTATGTACCGGAAACAAGAGACGAGCAGGATATATGACCAAAGATCTAGCGGGCCGCCTCGGAGGACATTTAAAGTGGAGGCGCCGGATTGTTAATAGATTTGGTGGTAACGCGAAAAGCTTTTATATCATAGGATTTCTCCGAATAGGCACAGCAATATATGAATCCTTGCACAAAATACTGCAGTGCTCATGATTGCTTGTAATCGGTTTATGCTTTCTGAATATTGCTGCTGCTGCACACTCAGGCGAAAGTGGAGGATGTTTGTTTTAAGGGGGGCTGAGGGCTGGGATGAGTATCTCGCTGTGTACAGCAATACGGTAGTCATGATTAGCTAGGTTGGGTAGAAGAATGAAAATTAAGTTTCCTGCATAAGTAGTTATCGGGGAAGCACCATCGATAAGGTCTTTTAGTCAACCCATCACTGCTTGCCCTCGAGCTCTGAAAAGTGTGGGATTTCATTGAAATTTTGAATAACCTGGTGGCGTCAGTTTTTTTGCGGCCGGACTGATCTAGCCTTTTTAAGGCGGCCGGACTGTCCACTTGGGATCACTGATTTCATCGAGCTAGGAAAATTTCCCGCTGCTACTTGTACCTGGTAGCCTTAGGTTATTCCCTGTAAGCCACAAGGCACTGTCAGAGACGATTGGGTACCTCAGTGTACTCGAGTAGTTCAGCCTCAACTTAAAATTCCCTGCTCCATGGGCAATGGGAGGAATCTTACTCGAGTATTACAATAGTTTGTGGGTTGATGCCAAATTGCGTTATTTTCCATATATATTCCACGGCGAAGCGGGTCCGCGGCATGGCGAGAATGCCCATGCAAATGATTCGTGTCTTATAAAATTTCTATGGGGGTTCTCGCCTCACAGTGGGCTCTCTTCACCGTGGGTTACTGTAGCCGGGCGGTGTCAATCTCTTAGGGAAATGAAAAGAGATGTGAGGACCAACCTCTGGGTGTTGTCATGAATTTAAACATGAGGTTGGTTCACCACACCAACCCAGTCTTATCCAGTGATTGTGTCTCATGAATCGGCGACCAAAGGTGATGAGCCTTGGAGGGCCAGAGTCTGCTGAGGTATTGACCACCGGCTCTAGGTTTCCTCTATCAAATATCAATGTCTAGAAACTGCAGTGAGAAAAAGCAAGGATACACCCAAGTCTCCGATGGAACATACTCGAGTACCGGTAGTGTACTCGGCACAGGGGGGATGTTTTCTCACAAGACAGGGATTATTTCGCCGCTTGACCTAAATTAACTGTTCATTAACACTCCAGAAGCTACTTGTATTAGTGCAGTAAGTCAGCCTGAGCTGATGGAGCCCCCAAATCCCACCCAAAAGAAAGCCTCCCACCTTACCTGTGGGATGAAGGTGGTGCTCACACTGAGCTATGCAGGATTAGTGCGGGGCTTGACTAATCGGGATCTACGGAGGCACAGCGCCTAAGTTTTGAATTCCACAAGCCAGGTTTGCTGCCCTTACCCGCTGTGGGACATACAAAACTTAAGTGCTGTACTCGAGTACCGTACCTCCGTAGGCACATTGGTACCAACGAAATCATTCCAATAGCTTTAAGTTCTACGATGCCGCCGTGCAGGAGGGGGCCGTGCTAGAGGTTGGGCCCCTTCGTTCGAACTGCAGGTCATGTGAGAGAACTTGAACCTGCTTGTGCTGATAGTTTTAACATCTAGCAGGGTCTCTGACAGCCCGCACGGGGAATGCTGGAATATATTCTCCTCTCCCATCCCTCTGTTGGAGCGAGAAGATCAGCCCCAGAAATTCTCTAGACCGAAGAGCATTATCAGCTAGTACTCAAAGATTTATCTCCTTGCAAATTTGATCAACGATAGGCCGCAAAACCTGGTATGTATCGGACTGCCCCTTTGGAGGAAGTACTTGTTCGGCTAATGAGAACAACAAAGATCTCCTTGCGGCAACACCACACCCCTCATTATGGACTTTTATACCAATCCCATGAAGTATACCTATGTCACAGGTATCACGAAGGTTTTCCTGATGCCGACGGACTCAGGCGGGATCCCGGCTGTCGCTGTTAGCTACAGAGTTGCCATTTACATATACGGGGCGTATACCATCCTGATGATCTTGATTTTTATGATTGGATGGAGCTTGATCCTAGCCGTTCTCATGACGTTCCTGTCTGGGAGTGATACATACAGCAAGACTCCCTTACTTGCCCTTTGGGGCTCCGGCGAATCGATGAATGCGACGATGTTACTGGCATCCTACTTCAAGCGAGTGATACTGCTCAACAAAGGGGGTGACATGAAGTGGGGCGGAAGAAAAGATCTCTTGTGGGGCCTCCCCTTTGTATTTATTGCCTTGGTTGTGGTTCTCGGAAATGCCGCCGCGAGTGTTTTGGTTCCGGCGCAACTCGCGATGGGAAATGTCGCCCCGGTGGCTAAGGATGTTATCTTCTACCCCAATTTCGCAAACAACACTCAACATAATCTCACCAGTTCTGAAATTAGGAGATTAGATTCGTTGAAAGTCCTTCCAGCACTTCGCGCACTCGCAGCTGTCGGGGTTGCCAGGGGTACAGTCCGAAGACGAGTATATATTGATATTGATGGCAAATCTGACGATTCGTTCCATGCGATCTACGACTATAATGTTACTGGGGTGGATATGGGGCTGCAGAGTGATCACAAGCTGAGGCTCAGGGTCAAAGGTTCATGCCACACAGATGATACGTGGCTCTTAAACTCTACCGACCAAGGGGATACCTACAGGCTCTTTGGTGGAAACGACACATTCGAGGTCAAATACCAACCGGGGGTGGGCCTCCCTCCAATGTTGAATTTTCGGATCAACACGAACACAGGCGGGGGATCCAACGTTTCATACGCCATGATCCCTAACACTGGCGGTCTCTATAGCCACACCCCAGGTCATGGCGCATGGTATGTCACTGACAAGACTGGGGCGAGCGTACCCGCTGAATATCAGGTGCGCCGGAAGCGACCAGTTCTTAGTTGCTGGGAAGCTAAAACGTGGCATCTTAATGGTAGAGAGGTGGATGGCTCTAAGTTAGATACGTTGCCTGGTCTGAAATTGCACAAGCTCTGGGTCGGCACGGTTTTCCCGTCCGAGTTTCGCGACCCACGTCTGGTCAGTTTGGGTAAGGCCGCAGGGCTATCTGCACTCAAGTCGGCTTCCTATGCTGAAGCTCCTGAATTTATTCTGGATGCGGGTGCATCCAATATTGTCAAGGACCTCGAGCGTTTGGTGTCGGCTAGTTGGGTTAGCAGTCGGAATGTCCTACGCGACACAACCACATACCAAGGCGGCATCATGTCAAACGCGGCCGTTGGCCCGAAAGGCTTGGTGGAAGACGCTTCCGCAAAATTTGTCCTTCCAACTTGGGATGTTGTCACCTTCTCTGTCCGGGTCCTTATTTCTATCCCGGTTATTCTATTGTTCCTGTCTATCGCCCTGCTGAGCTTGAATTTGGTGTCCCCGTCTTCAAAGCCTGGGGGAAGGCCATCATCGGCGGGGGAATGATAACGGTAGGTAACTCAGAGGGTGAGGATTTTGCAACGTTAAAGCCTAAGGATCTGGAAAATTACTTAAGTGGGATGAACCGACTTATGTCTCTCAAGAGTTAAGGTCGCTGGTGCCGGGGGGGGGTCTTCTCGCTTGATTGGGGCATTTCAACGTATTATTTTTCCTCGTTCTATCGATTTTCCGGGAAATCTTCCTCTCGAGATGTGCTTAGCGTCGGTTTCTCCTTCTTTTTGTCTATTTCATAATCAGCGCTTTTTAATGTATGCTGCGAAATTGTTTTCGTTTCCTATATCTATTGTCGTCTAAGTTGTGTTTGGGTCCCGCTTGGTGACCTTAACAAATTAACGCCTGCGTATCATTGCCGGAAATTAACATCCTGAGCTTACGGGGGGCTGTAGATCTTAACGATAGCATTGTGCCTAGGCTGAAGGAAGTTGCTTCGTGGACCTAACGGAAGCACTTTTCTCCATCAATTATCAATTAGTTCCTTAAAACTACGGACCAAAGTGCCCTATTCAACCTTCCCCAGAGCCCAAAATTGGACAATATTGAGGACAAAGCGCCTTGTTGAATGACGTGTTTTTCAGTGATTAACGATTTCCCGGAACTGCCCGATCGCTTCCAGCTGGGTGGACAGGTGGGGGGGGAAGAGGAAATGCAACTATGTCGGGGGTTAACCAATATCTGGCAAAACGGTAGAGTGGGAAGACTGGAGTAGGGCTTCGCTATGAAAAAGGTATAATCGTAAGATTTGTTCAGTTGTTCCGAGCTCATAAAACTTGCTACTCGAACCGCGACTATATATGAAATATCGTCAAATAATCCTGATCGTCTCACATCTACCCTTGTCCCTCGTCTCTCACAACTATCTGTTTCCATATGCTCCCGCGCGTTGTGATACTGAGAAATCGCTCCCTAGGGAAGGGTATCGGCATAATCATAGAGTTGTGGGGCCGCTTATCTAGAACTAGATTTGCTATCTCCGCTTCACAAGTGATCACTCGCTGATGTTATTAGCTCTGCTCGGAGGCTGGTCACAAATAGGGCCCGGTTGGCCCATACTACTGTACAGTCTTAAAATGCTGTGTTACAAGATGCGCAAATCTGAATCAACGGCTATCTGAAGTTTGAGATTATAGATCGGTTCGCGGTGTTGTAGTTGCTCAAGAAACACGTGTCTCGAAACTTGAAGGGCTTTTCAGAGGTCCTTCGTTGCCAAGTCGGTTATTTGTAGTATTATTTGAAAATTCTGCACGCCAAGCTATCTATCAAACGGGGTTTTTTAGTGGGTCTCAAACGGACTACGTAACTGCTGCGACTACCCTACCAAAACGTTTCAAGGCACCCCGGCATGCCTGGTGTGATATGCGTCCTAGGCATATTGAACCGGAACACAGAGGGTAAATTTTGTATGGCGGATTGTCTGTGAACATCTATGAGCCCGTACTCAATTCGGATTCAAATGTTCGGGTTCAATATGCCTGGGGCGTGTACTGTAATACCTCTAGCCCCAGGTATGTGCGCAAGATGGCCGACTGAGATGGGCCCATGCTTGTGGACTCAGCACGCAACTGGTGCCCGGGTTTTCCCATGCTCTCACAAAAATGTCCCTGCCGTCGCTTTAGTGCTTGTGTGGGTGACAGCATTTTTCTAAACAAAAGAAGTGTTGGTTCTTGGGAGTCTCTGGGAATCAATATTTAGCATGTTGGGTTGTCCATCCTCCCGCGATTGTGGTATCATACCGGTCAGATCCGCGATCTGTAAGATTTTGTTCAGCCCTGGGGTTAGAAACCCCAAAAGTCATGCCAAAGTGAGCGCAACATCACACTTCTCACCCTGCACCTGGGTTTTAAGTTTTCAGTTGCACAAGACAATACCACTTGAAGCATTTGCCGTCACAAAATTTATATCAATGATGTTTTTTTATTAAACAACACTAAAATTAAAATTAAAAGTGCGAGATTCCAATCTCTGGGTTACTGGTCGGAATTCCATGGATCCCCAATCTCATGGATCCCGATCTCTGGTCATCCGGGCGTACCCTTGGAGTGCAGGGTGTCAGCATTTCTCTCACCCTGCTTTTACACAAGACAACTGGCCCATCCAGTAACCCACAGCCAGGGCGGGAACACAAGGTAGCGAGAACTCTCAAAGCACATTGACCGGACAGGGATTATTTGTAGAGGAATTCTGGCTGTGGTGTGCTCATTTCGCCGTGGAATACTGCGTGGAACTTGATTTTGATGGGCAGGCTCAAATTTGAAAGCAAAAGAAAAAAAAGCAATGGTTCTCCCAAAGCAAGAGACATATCAAATCTGTACTCACCATGCACTAAGGTACCGCAAAAACTCAGATAGAAGAGAAATGTGCTACCATAGCACGCTAGAACATCCATTCTCAGCTAAGCGAGGGGAAGACACCGCAAACTCAGCCCCCAGTTGAGACAAAACAGAAGGAATATGCAAAGCGCTTTTCTCGGAGAGGAAACTCCAACGTCAAAGCACATTTTTCTTCGAGTTAAGTTTTTACGGGTCCAAGTAAAGGCTTTTCGCTCGCTTCTTGTCGCCTACTCGAGAGCATTTGCAAGTGGGCTAGCTAGACCGGGACGAGCGGAGGAGACCCTTGAAGCACGTGGATACCTGGCGTGCTCAGCGCCTCGTTCTCGGCTCGGGGAGGGATCCACAATAGTGGGTCTACCGAGTTTTACGGGTACTCGAGTAGTTCAATTATGTGGGATCTCAATAGCTACGGCAAGGCAATCAGATGGGGTGTGCCGAATAGAAATGAAAAAATAAATAGTGAAAAAGAAAGTTGGTGGGAGATCAATTGTAGTGAAATAAAGAGGGTGTCACACTGATGGCCATTTTATATTGCGTTTTCTGACATGATTGGTGAAGTCTTAATTACCTATTATAATAGAATTAAAGTTTAAATATTTGAAAAAGGATGTGCGAAAAGAAATAAAAATGAATCCTCAGAGTCAAAACGATCCTCATATAAAATAAGAAAGCATTCTATAAATCATTGCATTTTTCTCTCCAATCAGACATGAAAATAAAAAATTCAGAAATTGTATTTAAGAAATTGAGTGTCTTGATATTTTCTTACTTGCACTTTTGATATTGATAAGACATAACACTTACGTCCTTTGATATTATTAAGTTTCATCAATCGTTTTTACTATTCTTGATCGCTTTTATTTTCATATATTTTTATCAATATTCTTTCTTCATATCACCAATATCACAAGCATCTTGTGCTACATATGGGTATTAGTGTGAAATATTTTTACGCCTAAAAACAGGAAATTCAAAAAAGTATGCCAATCATGACTGTCAACAATCAGAAGAAGCTCATTATGCCAATGGTATGAATATTATATAAAGAGATCTGATAAGTTAATGAAGGACGAATTATATTATTAGATACTGGCAAAATCTTATCGATATCATTAGCATCAAAAGGGAGAGGAAATTTAGTTGTTTCCCTTAGTGAGGATGAACAACACTCGGATAACTCAGCTATTCGGAATTCTACGTATAATTCTCCTCCCATATATTCAAGTACCGGAGTTAAAGAACGGAGGTCTCTGATTGCTGTTTCAACCAAGTTGGCAGGTAATTTATCCTATATTGTTTCTTCTTATACTCTGGAAGTCAATGAAGCACAAAAAAAGCAGGACTAAAACAAGTAATAGGAGAAAATGTACAACAAAGTCCATATAAACCTAAGCGAATTGCAGCTGCTCTTAGCACTATGCCCTGACAATCAGGAATCTTATTCAAATACACCATTTCGACACGTTTACTAGAAAAATGAATGATTTGGTGCGAACCAACTCAATGGTGGAATATTGTACTAACTCAATGAGTAGATTGTTATTCAAATTCCTTACAAGCACAAGCAGAAAAACATGCAGGATAGAAGGAAAGACGATAATGAGATAATTCTCAAATTGATATCAATACCAGGCATTCAATTCTAATTGGCCTAATGGAAGCAAAAGGAAATGGTGACCCAATAACGATATCAGTACCAGAACGTGGTGGAACCTGATATGATTTGTTTTCACTGGTTCCTGGCGTTCTAGCAAACCCACCTTCTCAAATTGCTTGTTGATTAAAAAAGTCCAGCCATATTTGACTTTTGACAGATCGGTTAATTGCTATCATACTTCTAGTTGCCTTTAAACATACTATACAAATACCATCGTTAGTACCTGATTGGCAATCTTCTTTTGCAATGGCCTCCCCTACAGTGTTTAAGAAGTTAGCGATTCGGGGAAAAGGAGTCATAAGCAGGGGAAATATTTAAGCGGTAAGTAAAGCAAGAGAGAATATCTTTACCAAGAAATGTACATAATGAAGAAGTCAGAATGTTAAAAAAAGATAGAGTTGAAGTCAAATGATGAGCAAAAAGGAACAGTTATAATGAAAAAAGAGACGTCAAACCCAACTTCTACCTCAATATCCAATATCCAGCTTTCCTACAAATGGGAACCAATAATTGAAAATCCCGTTGCTGCAACCAACACTTCCAAAGTAGTAACACCAAGAACGCCACTTAAATCAATAATTATTGGATGCTTAAAATGATCAAGAACTATTGTCTCCCCGCCCAGCCTGCAAAACTTGGGAAATCAAAAACTCAAATGAGGACATGAATTTGATGCAGTTTGTGATGCAAACTTCGATCATCAATTGAATCAAGAGCAGACTGTGTGCCCTTCAAATTTCTCCAATCTCTACAATATACTACCACATCAGGAGAGAGAAATATCGGTTGAGCAGGAAACAGATATTGATACTGATATTGATACTAATAGTCATTGACAGATCTAATTTTATTGTTAGTATATCCAAATTTATAAATGAATTATTTATTATTTATAATAATAAAGAAGCTAATAATTTATCACATTATCCTAATCCCTGTTTACTATGAATTTGATGTTTCAAATCTTCAATTTTTATACTTTTATTATTTTCACTATCATACCAGCTAATCGTATTTCACAAAGGGGGAATGAATAACATATGACGTATTTGATATTTATATATTTTCTTGACTCTGCTTATTCTTCTCATCTAGTGTGTATTTTATTGCCTATTTTTCCTGCTGCTTTTTCTATTTCCTTATTATTTTTCACTTTCCCCTTCAAGTTCACTGTCTCTTCCCCCCACTTTTCACAGTTAAAACACTGAACTTGGGTTTGGCATAACTTGGTATACTTATTCAGATCATATTAAACTGTTTCAGGTTTAGCAGGTTAAATGAAAAGCGTATCTAGTAAAGAAATAATATATTAGTCCAAACATCAAAATAAATAGATGATATAATATTATGATCATAATTAAAAAAAGTATAATCCTTTAAACCACACTCAAATAAAAATATCCCAAATAATACCATCATTATCACTTTCTTCAGTCTCATGAGTAGTCATATTGTCATAATCTTCCACCTTTGTTTCATCAAACTTGTGTATCTTATTAGATAAAGGAAATTTTGAGTCCTCCAAGTCCCATTCCTTCCTATCATACTTTTCAAGATATAATCGATCACTTTCATCGTATTTGTTATTAGGCATATTTTGCTCAATCCAGCGCTCAGTGTTCGTTGGAGTTGATAATATTGTAATATTTCCTGAATAGTCTGTCAGTGCTGTTTGGAGAAAGATATGTGCTTTACGATGTAGTTCCTGAAATGAATAGGTAATTGGAAAGTTGTCATTTATAAGAATATTTTTACACAAGCTTGGTGTATCAGGTATCAGATACTGATTAGAATTATAAAGACTAATTTGAGAATCGAGAGCATTTAGGGCAATGAGATTTGGTGATAAACAATAATCATGAATACCTGTAGCAGGATAGTTGTATAATTTGACTGGTTTGCCAGTTAGATGATAGTACTCGCATTTTCTTTGAGGACGGATAGGATGATAATTGTGAATTTGCACAAAGGGATGGATATGCTCGGTAATCATTTCCATATAGATATATTGCATAGCAATAATATCAAGAGCTCCTCCATCAAAATACAACTTATTTTCTATATCATTTAAGATTTCTCACTATGTGTCTGCCTGTGCATTGGTAAGACGGTTCCATTACGATTCAATCTGATTTTTGGTCGTCATTCTGTAGGAATAAACTTCTTGAAGAGGAATTGCAGGGTTAATTGCATGATGAAGAACTCATTGAGAATTGAACAAAAGGGTTGTCTCAGCGCTTTTATCTGATTGTATGAGCTAAGAGATCGTATTATAAGAACGAACAGCGAGAAGAAACTGCTTATTGACAGAAACAGCAGTATGGTTTGAATGGCCAATAAAGCACCATATTATATATTGAGAATAGGCATCAATAGCACTATATATCTGAAATCCAAATCTTGAAAGCTTATCATGTCCATCAATTAACCAAACTTGATTAGAGACCTTGATCATAAATTGACATCTTTTCTGTGATAAAACTTTCATTCATGACTCTATTCCAATTGGATCAAGTCTATGAACAGCTGCATGAAGCTCTCTTCTATGAATATTTTAGCATTGTATTATATAAAATATTCTTTGGATAAACCACAACTTACCGTGAAATCAATATACTACTTTTACAAATACTAGTAATGGTATACACAGCTCCTGCACCTCATCTTCATGACTCGGACTGTCCACTCACTAGTTATTCCATTACTGCAATATCCGCCTGCTAAGAGATATTTTCCTTTGAGAGAGTTGGAGTGTTGTATTATAAAACTGATACTATTGGATGAAGTCTTCGGTTTTTTAATTGTATTGGTGTTAATGAAAAGCCAGATCGACTATCTCATACTAGTATAGCATGGACTGGGATGAGAAGTTAAGAAGTCATAACTCCTTTACTTTCGCCACAAGTAAGAAATTGTTATGTAAACTTGAAGGATGTAACTTTGAAGGAATGTTCCATTCTTGAAGCTTCGTACGATAGGTTTTAATTCTAATTATTTTAGTATACAATTTAATTGTTGAAAACTATTTAGGATTAACATACGCAGGATAAAGGTTCTTCTCTTGCTTTATAATTTCTCCAATATCTGTAAGACTCTAATCGTCGTAATATAAAATTGATATATTGCATCTTTGAATTCTTCCCACGCAAATTGTTTTGGCATCTGAGCTGGATATATATTGTTGTAAGATATGGTTCCAAGCAAGAATAGAAGAGAACAATATTCAAAAATCGGAGATAGTCGAGAGAAAGCTTGATAAAAGGAATAGATACTATAAAATATATTAGCAGATTATAGAGAATATTTTATAAAATAAATAGGTTATGGGAAGGTGATACTTGTAGCTAGTTGAGTCTATATATTCATTATTTTATGGATAATTTTTGTTTATTTGTTTATTTGTTTATTTGTTTTTTTGTTTTTTTGTTTTCTTTTTATGTTTGCGGTATGAATGTTTCAGCCCATATGCAAGTATTCCCTTTAATATATTTTTTAAATTAATTAATAAACTTACATGATTTTTACATATTCTAGTAATCCTTCCTGTTAGCTACTATATTCTTTCTTTAAACGTGATGTTTTATGAGGCAAAAAGAATTGGGAATTTGTGTAATAAACTTTTTTTTTCTAGTTTACTTCTGAATGGTAGTAGTCAATTATCACTGACAAAAGGGGTTCATTTATTCTCTGAAAAGAGATCATTTTACTCTCTGAATGAGCTAGTGTTTAGACTTCTGTTAGAGCTGGAAAGTAGGGCCTAAGCTGTACTTTCCAACTATAGATGCCGCAATCCCACACTTAATCTAAGTGGTTTACCTACTTATTTACCTACTACTTCTACTTATAGGACTCGGAGTAGAGTTGCCTAGTACACAGTGTATGATCGGGAATTTAGGAAAGGTTGTCATATTGACTTCCTTGCATGAGTAGGAATAAAGCTGGGCAATAGTGGGGATGAGGAAAGTAGAAAAAGGGAAGAGAAAGAAACGGTAGACTAACAGGTGGAGATTTACTTTCAGAAAATAAAGCCTCAAGGAGGGATCACAGTACGGGCCAGCCAGCTTCTTGTATTGTCATATCTGTAAAGTTCTCATAACATATTCAGTACTTTTATTAATATGGACCTATTACCCTAGCGGGAATAGCTTACCTAAGATTTAAGAGCGAGGTATATGGCTCAATAGGATGACCATATATCCGAACATAGCCTCCCGAAGTTATGAGCTTCCTGGAGGCATCTGGAAGATAACTCGGACCACTGGATAAGTGCACGTTTCAAGATATGTTTAGCTGATTGGAACGATGTTTGGAGAACACTACTCCTCTTACTCCAGTTGCATATGCATATTGCTGCATAATGCTTTGATAGCTGGATATCGGAACTGATTACTTCATATTCCACATTACTATTGGTATGTAGGCATTTGGACAGCATATTCATATATAGTCTATCATGATGAAGAGATTGAAGACTGTCTACTGGTGGAGTGGGGGCACCCTCAGATCAAATAGCAGTTCGGGAGATTCTCTGAGTTGAGCTGGGCAAGTCTTCAGGGTCAAACGGTGTTCGCACTTTGTTCTGACGAACTGAATTGTTAAGAAGATACTTCTTAACTAAAGAAGTCGAAGTAGCATGAACATTAGTATAAATAGTAGGCCTCTCCCCCGGTGGTTGAAGAATCACGAAAAACAACGGAGAAGAGACCTTAACAATATAACAAGTTAGCGAGTTATATTCTAACTCTTTGAGATTTAATTACACTTTATTACTTTACCTTTATCAAACAATTACCAACGAGCCTTCCTGACTATTAATCCGTTGTCTCGATTATCCTTGGCCTAGTTGGCTCGGAATCCTACCGTGTTAGCTACCCCGTAACAGGACTAGAGAACAAGAAAGCAATAACTCTTTTCCAAGAGACCTGCCCTACTTTAGTAATAGCCTATTATGTAGACTGTATTCAAAAAAAACTTCCCCATAAACAGCTTCCGCTATACCACTTTTAAGTCCATCAAGACTTTGCAATCCCGTGGTTTGTTTTCAGACTCTTGAGCTAAGTCCGGGCAGTGCTGATAGTGGAAGCGATCGGTGGTGAAGTAACTAAAGAGCGCAAAGTTAGGAATAATTGTGACATCTAAGATATAAGAAGAATAATAAATATAAAGGGTGGTACCAGTATCCTCTTTACTGCGGCTCAGAGGTAGAGTAGTGCTCAGAATAGTGCTAAGTGGATACTCTGCGCAGTATTGTTATAATGGAAACCAGATTTTCTGTCTAGATTTGCTTCCCACTATGGTACAAGTATGAGTACTTTGCCCGATCTTGACCCACCTCAGTGTGCTGTCTATGGTTACCTTTCATGCACACAACTATACCTTAGCTTTGCTCTAAACATAAACAATAATTGATGTGCCTGCGCTTAAAAATAGGAACGAACAAGGGGATATATCAGACATTACAAGAACTTTGAAGGGTACCAGTGTATTAGCCAGTCTCAAAAACCAAGTTGTAGGTAAATCTATTATACATATATGTTTGTTAGTCCTATTAGCCAAAGTTGAGAACTATTCTCACAACGGAAGAACCTCGTGACACAGAAAGAGACAGTACTTATCTTTATAACTGTTAGTTTACCCAATTAAAACTATTGATAATAGAAGAAGTAAACGAAAATAAAAACACAATACCATATCCGCTAGTCAGGAATCTATTCAAAAGGTATCATCACAGGAGTGTGTATTTAATGGATAAAGGAGGACAGAACGCGAAAACAGAGAACCAAACAACACGCTTCCATTAATTCTTGAAACTGCAACATTGCCCATAATTTACCATAACCTCCTTTTTTTACTTTTTCCCAGATACCTATTTTCCATTCGGCACACCTCATCTGATTGCCTTGCCGTACAATAGTACTACTTCACCAAACCACATCAGGTCAAGCTCTATGACAACAATTTTCCACACCCCACCTTTCACCTTCCTATTTAGGAAGGTGAGAAGTGGGGTTCAACACCACAAACACATCTCACGATCCTGCCTGTGTTACGGGGTAGTGAACACGGTAGGATTCTGGGCTAACTAGGCTGAGGATATTTGAGACAATGGATTATAGGTCAGGAAGGCTCAAGAAGCATTGTTCAATAAAGTAATAGAAGAATATCGTAATAACTTATAATATTGTTGAGGTCTCTTCTCCGTTGCTTGATGATGTTCTCAACCATCGGGGAGAGCCCTACTATTTATACGAATGTTCATGCTACTTTGACTTCTCGA
>Ga0307510_10001184_pt1 | contig 28153 bp, 27 predicted proteins | sample 12_EM_MG_FD_207224 | JGI IMG/M metagenome (GOLD analysis project Ga0307510, IMG submission 207224) | Populus trichocarpa ectomycorrhiza microbial communities from riparian zone in the Pacific Northwest, United States - 12_EM | ecosystem: Host-associated > Plants > Roots > Unclassified | place... | reverse complement strand
ATTTAGGTATCCAGCCCAATTTTTCCCTTGCTTTTGTGGCATCGCCGATCAACAGGTCAACTTCGGTCGGCCTGAAATATTTAGGGTCAACTTTAACTACGGTCTGACCAAATTTTAATGCATCCATATTTAATCCCAACTCTTCAGCACGCTGTTCATCAATATCAATGATCACCCCCTTTTCATGTTCATCCTTACCGCTAAACTCGATCTCAACACCCAGTTCGGCAAAAGCCATCCGGATAAAATCCCTGACAGTAGTGGTTACTCCCGTCGCGATCACAAAATCTTCGGCCTTGTCTTGTTGCAGCATCAGCCACATGGCTTCAATGTAATCTTTAGCATGGCCCCAATCGCGCTTTGCAGAAAGATTACCCACATACAGACAATTTTGCAAACCCAAAACAATCTTTGATGCAGCACGGGTAATTTTTCTGGTGACAAATGTTTCCCCCCGTATCGGGCTTTCGTGGTTAAACAAAATACCATTGCAGGCATACATATTATAGGCTTCGCGATAATTGACTATGATCCAGTAACCATATAATTTAGCTACCGCGTAGGGAGACCATACAACTCAGAGGTTGACGCCTGGTAAATCCTGGTTTTTTGCGTCATCCCTAACAGCCGTACTGCTTCCAGTATACGAAGGGTACCTACTCCATCAGCATTGGCAGTGTATTCGGGGGTATCAAAACTCACTTTTACGTGGCTTTGCGCGGCAAGATTATATATCTCATCCGGTTGCACCTCCTGCACCAGGCGGATTAGGTTGGTAGAGTCCGTCAGATCACCAAAATGGAGTTTGAATTTTACATTCGGCTCATGCGGGTCATGGTACAGGTGATCTATCCTGTCTGTATTAAACAGTGAGGATCTTCTCTTCACCCCATGAACTGTATAACCCTTTTTTAATAAAAATTCGGCTAAATAGGCCCCGTCCTGCCCGGTAATACCGGTAATTAAAGCTGTCTTCATCTGCTCAGGTAACGAATATCTTACAATATTATCCAATTTAATTGTAAATGTCTGCATTATGCTTTTGCCCGTGTTCATGTTCACGCAGCATGAACACCTATGAACGCATATTAACAACTGACTATCAATAATTTGCAGTTTCATAAATACTGACAAAACACTGTCACCACTTTATTAAACACAAGCCCGTAAATTTGTATATGGCGGATCGGCAGGTTTGTTAAAGCTGGTTATTTGTGAAACTAATCGAATGGTTCTTTGAAATATTTAGGGCAGGTTTGTAATACTTATCTCAGAAAATAGACCAAGTTATGCATCAACTGAAAATCCATGCATAACTTAGTCTTGCACTTTTCCTTACCCATATGAAAAAACTAAAATGGTTTGAACGCAGCTTTAATTTCAGCACCGATCAGAATATTTTCCCGTCCATCATCGAACGCCTCAGGGGAACTCCTGCAAGGCTTGACGAAAAATTCAAAGCGATGCCTGCTGATATATTGGAGATCAAACCCGATAATACCTGGTCAATCAAAGAGAACCTGGGCCATTTAGCCGATCTTGAACCGCTTTGGCAGGGGCGACTCGAAGATATTATAAACGGCGAGATTGAATTACGCCCCACCGACCTCGCCAACAGGAAAACAGATGAGGCCAATCATAATGCAAAGTCTTTGGAAGAATTACTAGGTGCTTTCAGGCAGATAAGGGCGCAAACTGTCGCAAAGCTTGAAGAGTTGGATGAGGAAATTATTTTTAAATCAGCACTTCACCCGAGATTGAAAACGCCGATGCGAACTATGGATTTGTTTTTATTTGTTGCCGAGCATGATGATCACCACTTGGCGAGGATATCGGAATTAGTGAAGTTGTTGAGCTAGAATTTGCTGTTCTGCCAAAAAATCGATCATAAAGGCTCTATCAAAAAGATTGCTTCATTATAATCTATCTACTCGCTTTTGGGCAACAGCGCGTGCAAGTTCCTTTTTATATTCAAAATTATCCGGCAAGCTAATCACCCCCATCATTTTTCTCACTTTATCAGATATAACTGGATTTGATTCTTTCTTCGCTGTTATTGATTTTAAATAATTTTCTACAATCACAGACAAACTTTCTCCTTTTCCGCCGGCGTACTCATTGGCGGCGCGGATTATGTTGTCATCTATGGATAACATTAGCTTAGCTTTCATTACTAGTCAGGGTTAAACTTATAATTTTTATCAATTTTTCTTAATTATTCATATAACTCCTTATTAATAATTATCAGAAACGGATAATGATCAAATTTTTTAAGATAATTGCTTAGCTGATTCAATTCAGGCTCACTTTGTGCAGCGAATGGCAGAAGATATATTCCAGATTCAGCAACAAAAAAAGATCATTTGACTTCTATTTTGTAAGTAAAAAGTCATCATACTCTTGTAAAATCCGGTGAGCGATAATATAATTTAAATATTTACCCTTTTTTAGTGCCTTTAACTCACTTGCAGTGATTTCATAACCTCTATGGGATACCCAACACATCCCAGCATCCATGTTGTACTTATAGTGTAGATATAATTCAAAATATCTTTGTTTCTCTTTAAATAAATCATCAATCGTATTTGAGTCGATCAACCTTAAATATTCATCACAAAACAGCGTGTCATCTGCGTTCTTTGAGTTTTCTTTTGCTTCCTTCAGACCAAACGACAATTCACTTATCATTTTTTTAAAACTACCTATCTTTAAGAGATATTTCAGTAGCTTACGTTTGTCTTCTTCAAATCTATAATCTACTATCAAAATTGAAAATTTGACACTCTCTTGTTCCATTAGTATTGATTTTACAAGCACTTATAAAAAACTAATATAGGCATGATTATTAAGCATCTAAGAATCCTTCCCGAAACAAGTTTCGGTTTGCAACTGAAGCCTAACAGATAATAATACTTTATAACTTCATAAGGCAGCTACTAAGTCATGGAACGATTTTCCAACGAATACGTAAATCTGATTAAGCAAGTAAAAAAAGAATTATCCACTTTGGATATGTATAAAACTGAAGACTGCCTTTTCATGTATTCGGAAACGCCCTCATTTTCAGCAGGGCACTTCTCTTTATTTTTAATTGATGATAAACCTACCGGAGAGCGTAAGCTTTTTAAAAAAACTTGGGATAACGAATACGACCTCAATCGTTTTTCATCAGGCATCTATAATTTGGACAGGCTTTGCATAAAAACAAGGGGAATTGCTTTTTCATCAAATCAACAGATAGAATATGAGCGCATTCTTAACAATATCCGTTTTATTCCTGAAGATTTAGAAGCAAAGGGATACCTTTTGCTCGATGGAACACAATATGAATTGGGAATCAGAATCAAGAATACTTTCAAAAAGTATGAATGGAAATTAGCAACAAAAGAATTTGATTATTTTAAGCCGCTCATAGAATTCTTAACCACAGTAGCTCAATAATTCACGGCCGAAGAAAATTATAAGCCTCAACCGCTTCTTCCAATTCCCTATACCACTCCTCGCCATATTTCCGGATGAGCGGCCCTTTTAAAAACTCATGTACGCGCACCTTCAGTTCATTGCCAAAAGTACAGGCAGGGCTGCAGATGCTCCAGCGGTCGTAGTTCAATACATCAAACTCAGGGTATTTGGTGATGCGGATAGGATATAAATGACAGGAGATCGGTTTTTTCCAGTTAATAGCACCATATTCGTAAGCTTTCTCAATGGCACATTTGGTAATGCCGTTTTCCCAGATCACATAGGCGCATTCTTTATTGGTATCAACACAAGGGGTAGTATAGTCACCCTCAAAGTCGGTCACATAAGTGCCGTTCTCTTCAATGGTCGCAATACCCTTAGCGGTCATAAAGGGTTTTACTTTAGGGTAGATCTCATCCAGTATATGCAACTCATCGTTATTTAATGGTGCACCCGCATCCCCTTCCAGGCAGCACGCGCCTTTACACTTATTCAGGTTGCAGACAAAGTTTTCCTTCACCACATCCTCATGCACTAAAACACTGCCTACTTCTATCATATTGTCTGAACCTTGATTTACAGGATTAATGGATTACCCTGATTACCTCTTTATTTATTAATATCAACCCGAATGTCCACTATTCAACCTAATCAACTCAATCAACCTAATCAACTAATCCGTCTCCCTACTCACCGGGTTCAGCGGATACTTTAATCCTGCAGCGGAGGTAAGCTCCATCGATAAGCTGCCTACTACCACCTCTACATGCGCTTTGACGGGTATCCGGTTATTGTCATCCGTGACCCAAAGATACAGCTTACTGTCTTTTCTGAAAATACGCCCGGGAATAATCGTTGGATTAAATTTTAAACAGTTAAAGGTACCCAATGAACATTTTATCCTTTCTTTACCCACATAAGTAATGTTCATGGTATGTATGCCATCCTCCAGGAAATACGCCAGGTCAAGTTTTTGTCCTATGTGTAACTTGGATACATCAAGGCAGCGCGCAAAATAATAGGCCGACACAAAATCAAACACCTGGTCACCCTTATACGGGAAAGTGCCTTTTGCTGCAGTGATCGTTTTCTTCTCGTGGTCAAAAGTCACTTTATCGGTATGCTTATAGCTCGATTCGCGCCTGTTCTCTGCATAAAAATAGGGCAATAATGTATTTTTGTCAATAAAGCTTTCGTAGCGGTTGCGTACTTTATAAAAGATGTCAAAAGTACCTGCCGTCTTGCCTTCAGCTATAATGTGATAAGCCGGCTTGCCGCCAAATTGGGTCGGACTTTCCTCAACGCGGATATTTGCCTCCGCTGCTGTAAAAAAGCCATATTTCATTTTATAGCTCAGCTTTTCGCCTGCTTTAAAAGCGGTCTCATTTATTTTGGAAAGTTCCTGGGCTAAAACAGTATTGATGCAGCAACATGCAAGGAACAGCACTAAGTATTTCCTCATTGCTACCTGTTGTGAAAAAAGAAGGTCATTTAATCTTTACGTTTATAAATTGGTACGGTTGAGCATGGCTCACCAAACATGATGCTCTTGGCAACCGGCGTTAATTTCTTTGTGAGTTCCACATACGCCGATACCGGGACGTCAATATCTCCGCACCCCTTAATAACGATACGCTGGTCGCGATATTGCTCTGCATCAAAACCTGTCATTGCTTTTTCAAACAACACAGTTTCAAGTACTTCAGCATCACCAAAAACAACTTCGCGTGCATAAGGCGCCATGCGGTTTGCAATCAGCATATAGGCCCAGGCAGGTACAATGGCGTCGGCAGTGCAGGTAATGGCCACGTTTTTACCTTCATATTGCGTCCAGTCATGGTTTTTGACAAATTCCCTGAAATCCTTTTCTTTCAGAATCAGTTCCATATACAGGTTATCCTTAATATCATATACCACTCTATCGCCCTGCGGATAAAAAGAAGCAGGGTCAAGTGTTACCAAACCGCTTTGCGCTACTTTATTTACTATATTTTCCTGGATGTCCATCGTTATAAAAATTCAAATGACACATAAATTATCAGCCCCGTAATTGCGAGGAACGAAGCAATCTCTACTTAGGACCTTCAATGAGCATAACTTTTAACTGAACATTCCCCCACAAATCGGTTCTCCCTGATTTGCATAGCTTAGAGATTGCTTCGTTCCTCGCAATGACGCCCGTTACTTTTTAGTAACCTCCAAAAACAAAAAACCGGGAGCAGTACAATACCACTCCCGGTTACAAATTTACTTTAAATTCTTCTTACATGAACTTGGCACGGTAATCTTTTACATTCGCCTTATCTTTCAGGGCTTCAAATAGCTGGCCTTGTGAACGCTGTAACAATGCCTGGCCAATCTGTTGTTTTTCCCTTACAGCATTAGCAAGCGGTGTTGGATTAATAAAATTATCCAGTACAGCTACGTAAACACCATGCTGGCCTTCAATTGGCTTGGTTAATTTATTAGGCTGCGAACCAAAAATGGTTCCTACAACTTTATATTCCAATGACAAACCAGGTATTACCGGGTTGGCAAATACAACGTTTTGAACAGGTACCACTTTAGAACCTGCCTTTTGGGCAACCTGGTCGATGCTTGAACCGCCGCTCAGTTTTTCTATCAATTGTTTAGCCTTAACATGGTTGCGCACGGCAGGCTCTATTTGTTTTTTTACCACATCAAGAGCCAAAGTGCCTTTTTGCTTAACGGTTGTAAGTATCGGGATCACGTATTGATCGCCTATTACAAACACCTGGCTGCCAAAATCACCCTTGTTAGCTTTAAATGCCCATCTAACCAATTCGCGGGTATTATCAAGGCCGGGAAGGGTTGATGCCAGGTCGTTCACATCAGTAGCTGCTTTCTTTGCTAGCCCTGCTTTTTTAACTTGCGCATCAAAATTATCTTTGGTAAGTTCTCCCAGGAATTTCTGTGCTTTGTTATAGGCTGCTGATTGCGTATTTGAACTTGCCGTCACCGGTTTATCAACTACGGCTACCTTAACTACCTGGGAAGAGCCTTTTTGATCTTCAATCTCAACTAAGTGAACGCCAAATTGAGAGGTTACTATTTTCAAATCACCTTTTTTGCCATTGAAAACGGCATCATCAAAAACAGGCACCATTACCCCACGGCCAAAAGTACCTAAGTCGCCACCTTTTTCGCCCGAGTTTTTATCGATTGAGTACATTTTGGCCAGATCTGCAAACGATTTACCACCTTCTATCAGCTTTTTCAGGGAATCAGCTTTGGCAGTCGCTTTTGCTACACCGATCTGGCTGGCATCAATCAGTATGTGACGTGCTTTTACAGAGTCAGGGCTTACACGCGAATCAATCAGCTTTGCAAGCTTGTAGCTGCCTTGTGAAAAATATGGGCCGTAAACAAATCCTTTTTGTGCGCCAAACATTACGGTATCCAGTTTAGGGTCGCCAAGCTGGCCTTTACGTTTATAGGCAAAGGGAACTTTTGTTTCAGCATTCACTTGTACAAAAAGTGAATCATTGGTACTGCTTTTAAATGCAGGTGCTAATTTTTCTACCTGCTCCTTTATAGCCGTCGAGTCTGCTTTTGATGGTGCAGCATTAAAGCTGACATAGTCAAAGCTTCTCAACTCCTGCTTATTTTTAAATTCTGCCTGATGCTCATCATAATAAGCTTTATAGTCGTCATCTGTCAATGTTACTTTATTATCAGGGATCGAGGTGTAATCAAGTGTCGTATATTTAAAGTTAGCCAGTTTATTTTTTGATTCGTAATCATCCTTCGCATCCAGGGCATTTACATAAAGGCCATTGGTTACTAATGACATATATTTCTGACTAAGCTTATTCTCACGTAACTGCTCAAGAAATTGAGCCCATTGCGCCCTGATCGGGTCATCAGCCTTAGCTGCTTGCAGGTTCGCTTTAAAGTTATTCAGTTTGGCCTGGTCTACCTTGCCGGTAGCAGGATCACCAAAATATTGCACAACTTGCGGATCTGGGTTAGTTCCATTTATCATAGCTGCACCTTCGTCGCTGCTTACTACAATGCCTAACCTCTCAATTTCTTTGTTGATGATGATCTGGCTTACTTGCTGGTTCCAAACGTTGTCCTGTATGTAAGCGGTGAACTGTGCATTCAGGCTGGCCTGGCCAGATTGCTGCTTAAATTGGTTGATGCCTGCTTCAAGACGCTTGGAGTAATCATCATATGCTATTTTTTCGCCTGCAACTTCGCCGAGCAGGTTACGGTCGTCATGAAAAATAGAACTACCAGACTTTAAAGCCTCTTCACCTACAAATGCGAAAAGCGCTACACCAATGCCAATGGCGACAATTTTTCCCATGCGCTCGCGCAAATAACCCATTATACCCATATATTCTTATTCTATATAATATTTTAATTATTCAAAAGAGGGCGCAAGATACAACTTTTAGCAAAAAAATAAACACAAAAAATTCAAGCCGCTAAAGGCTTGTTTCTATGGCGCAATTTCCTGATTGTTAACATGTATTATACCTGTTCCCTGGGTAACCGTCCAGTGGTTAAAGTTTTCGTCGCTTACAAAACTTGTACCGTCTGTTATACTGCCATCCGCCATCTTAACATGCACCATCTTGCTCGATCGTATCTGTTTAGTATCTTCATTCCATATCAACTCATCCGAAGTGAATGTATCGCCCTTCGCGTTCGTCCCTACTACATTTTTGTGCAGCTCAACCAATTTTTCCTGTTCCCTGTACACACCGTAATCAGCTATTATGGTGCTCGTCTCCTTCAGGTTATTATCATAAAAAATAACTTTTACCCCTTTGGGCATCTCGGTATAAGGTTTTTTAACCTTATAATTTATCATGACAGGCGCGGTCATGTGCGCTTTTACCCTGGCCGAGTCACTGTAGATCACATCGACATCGGTATACTTCTCAATCGGCTTATTTACTTCGGCAGCAGATATCTTTTGTATATCCTTCAGATCGTTCTCACACCCCGTCATAATGGCTATACCAGCAATTATTACCGGCAAAAATAAATTTGATATTTGTTTTGCCCTTATCATTGCCAAGGCTTATTCAAACTTAAAGCGCTGGAACCACCTGTCGTTAAGCGTAAACCCTAAGTGGAAATTTACGTAATTTTCTTTGACCAAACCATTGGCAAGCTGTCCGCGCTGACCTACTTCGGCAGAGAAATTTATCTTGTAGAATGCTGAAGATGCGCGGTCATGCGGCAACGGAATACCCAGGCCGGCAGTTATGGCAGTTCTTTTTAGGTTAGCGCCAGCTACATTTAAAGCGGTTTGCCCCAGGTAGGTTTGCTCGTAGATAAATCCTAAACGGTAATCTATCAGCGCAAAGAAATTGTTTAATGCGTTAACGTTGGGAGTCCATTGCCCGCCCACATTAATCATTTTACTATCCTGCAAGCCCTGGTTAACTCCGGCTATGGACAGATCGGACCATTTTCCCATGGTATAGTCTGCACCTACCATGAATTTACCTTCATATTGATAGACAATACCAAAGCGGTTTATTTGTGGCAGCTGAATTTTGCCATTAGTCTGTGTGTTTTTTAGAGTGTCAAGCGCATTATTCTCGTTGCCACTGATATCACGGGTGTACTGACTTTCAATATCATTGGTAGTTACACTTAATTTAGTATTGGCCGATCCAGAATATCCTAATATCAAATGTTTTGTTTCCGAAAAATCAAATGTATACTGCGCCCCATAATCATAGTTTACACCTTTTACGTGATTATCCAATTCAGAGCGTGAATTCAGCACACCATATAGGGCGGGTATTTCGGTCGATTGATCTTGCTTTAAGCTACCAAAAATATAGGAAAAATTAGCGCCGATCGACAAATGTTTAAAAAGAGTAATTCCGTACCCTAAATATGCCTTTGATAACCCGCCTTCGCCTGATGAAACAACGCTGACAGCATTTGTATCGGCTGGTGTAACCGGGTTAGGATTGGGCCTTGTATAAGTTTGTTTATAACTATACCCCACCTGGCTGTAAGGCATCAAACCAAAGCTCAATGCAGAATTCCTGGTAACCGGCATAGCAAACAAAATATGGCTCAGCCTGGCATTGGTGTTTTGCTGATCGGCAAAGCCGATTTTACTGAAGGTCGTTGTATTGCTAGAAGCACCTATATCAATAACCGTAAAGTTTATTTTTCCATATGATGCAGGGTTAATGACGTTGATGCTGTTATAACCGCCAATTGTGTTGGTTGCAACGGCTATGCCTCCCATGCCTATATTTTGCGGTAAAAGCTGGTCGTTGATGTCGCCCAAACCATAGCGCGAATAAGGTGAACTGGTAGTTGCGGTTGATTGTGCACTTGCATCTAATACAATAACAGCAAGTAGAAAAGTCAAAAAGAGCCTGGTATATTTAATCATTATTGTTTTGTATAGCTGCATTTAATCCTTCAAGAACCAAATAAGGCTCATTTTTAATATAGGGGGCAAAGATGCTATTTTTCAATAGAGTATCAAAAAAAATACTGTCGCCCCCGGTTAGTATAATATTTAGTTCCGGCTCATTTTTTTGGTAGCTTTCAATAAAGCCGGTTAGTTCATATCTGATCCCGTTTTGTACGCCCGACTTTATTGCTGATGCAGTCTCATCACCATACCCAGCATCAAACTCATCGTCTGCCGCAATCAGTGGTAATTTACCGGTGTAATAATTTAATGCCTTATAACGCATATTTAGTCCCGGCGATATACTGCCCCCAAAATAATTCCCTTCAGCATCTATCCAATCGTAAGTAATAGCCGTGCCGGCATCAATTACTAAGCTGCCTTTGCCGGGGTATAGCTTTTTGGCACCTATAACGGCAGCCAGCCTGTCAAGCCCGAGTGTATGAGGAGTTTTATATTGGTTACGGATACCGGCGGTCATTTCAACATTAAAATACTGCAGATCAATTTTTTCTTCTAACGCCGCCCGCCAATCTTCAACTTCTTTTTTTACCGATGAGATGATCGCTTTATTAACCTGGTACTGATCAATTAGGTTTAAAAAGATTTTAGCATCAGGAGATGGATAGTGCTGAGCATATATCAACCCATCCTGTGCGAAAACTGCAATTTTTGTTAATGTATTACCAATATCAATAACCAGGTTGGCCATCAGGCTTTAACCAATGATAATATCGATTCAAAAATAGCCAGCCCGTCCTGGTTAGCCAGCAAACTGTCAGCAGCGCGTTCCGGATGTGGCATTATACCAAATACATTACGCCCCGCATTGCATACGCCGGCGATATTTTCTATTGAACCATTAGGATTAGCCTCAGGAACAATATTGCCAGACTCGTCGCTATACCTGAACAATACCTGGTCATTATCATTCAATGATTTCAATACATCCGCTTCAGCAAAATAATTACCCTCGCCATGCGCAATCGGAATTTTTAATGCCCGCTGTGGATCGATGGCCGATGTCAGCATTGAATTGGTAGTTTGCGGCTTTATATAAATATTGCTGCAATTGAACTTCCTGTTGGTATTGTGCAGCAACGCTCCCGGAAGCATACCCGCTTCGGTCAATATCTGGAACCCGTTGCAAACGCCCCACACATAGCCACCTTTGGCTGCAAACTGGATCACTTCCTGCATAATTGGAGAAAAACGCGCTATCGCACCTGAGCGCAGATAATCGCCAAACGAAAAACCACCGGGCAGGACAATAAAATCGCAGCCCTGCAGATCATGATCTTTATGCCACAGGCGCACTACCTGCTGACCCATAATTTTTTCTAATACGTAGATGATATCCTCATCGCAATTAGAACCCGGAAATATAACTACTCCAAATTTCATGGTACAAAACTAATATAACCCGTGAAATTTGAACGAATGTAAAAGTTAAAAAGTGTTAAACTGGAAGTAAATAATGCTGGCAAGCAGCAAAATATACAAACTTTCGTAAAACCAGCGGGTAGTGGCATACAGAAAATAATAGGCCACAAATATAGATGCAGGAACCGCGCACAATAAAAAATGGTCGAGGTGAAAGTCGGTGCGGATGTAGAATGAGAAAGAAGCTATTAAAAAAACAAAAAACAGCAACTGGATCGATTTACGGATATGTACATAACTCTTATAAAAGTTTTGCTGTAGTTTAAAGCCGCCTAATACCAGGATAATGATCACAGGAACAAGTACAACGTAATTATAGTAATTTATATTAAAGTGAACCTGGAACTTAGTGCCCAGCGGTCGCCATATCTCAAAAAAATCATCCAGTTTATCGTTCAGGTAATAAAATACCGCCAGGAAGAAGAATATTGTAATGAAGCCAATCAGGCCTGCTACCCATTCGCGCCAGTCGAACGGTCTGAAAATCACCAGGGCAACCCATATCGCCAGGAACATATAAATAAACGGCAGGTAGATCATGGTACCTACAGCAACAATCATCCCCAGATCATAACAAATGGATTTGGCGGCATCCCCGTCATAAATATCCAATATCTTGAACAGCATCCAAATCACCAGGAAATTGCATATAAGCGGCGGGCTAAGCATCAGGAAAGGGATAAACAAGCCCGATACAGTGATGTACATAAAAGCCGGCAAAAAAGTCGATTTGCCCAATAAATTGTGATGGTTTGCCAAATAATTAACCAGCATAGCCTGTATGAAAACGATCACGCTTGCTGCAAATAAGTTCAACACAGGCGGAATAACAGACTGGCGGGACACCGGTATAAGAAGACGCGAAAAAAGCTCGGCAAAAGGGAAACCCGTCTTATCCGGGATATGAAAAGCAAACCCCATCCGCATTAAAAACAAGAAAATTGCCAGCCAGACAATATTCGTTGGATTAAAGTTTCGGAACAGCTTGATCATTAATACAGGATTTCAAGGCAATAATAGCAGAAAAACTGCTTAGGTGTACTACAACACTGCTAAAAGATATTTGATTCTGGTTTAGCGGGCTATTGGCATAGCTTATTAATGTTTTATTAACTTACATACCCCGGCTACCGTCTTGCACAAACATTATCATCTGATTAATGTTGTTTCTCAAAAGGAAAATAATTTATCTACCCATGAATTAACCCGATATGCAAGACAGAAATGTTTATGTAATTATTGTTACTTACAATGGGATGAAGTGGATCAAAAAATCGCTTCATGATGTTTCATTATCCGATATCAATTTAAATATCATTTTGATTGATAATGGATCAACTGACGGAACAGTAGAGTTTATTGAAAATAATTACCCGGATCTGGAGCTGATAAAGACGAATGCAAACCTGGGGTTTGGCCAGGCGAATAACATAGGCATCAAAAAGGCGCTCGGGGCACATGCCGATTATATCTTTTTATTAAACCAGGACGGCTATGTGGAAAAAGATTCGATACGAAAGCTCATGGAATTTTATGACCGCCATCCTGAATATGGCGTACTGAGCCCGAAACAAATGAATGGCAATGGCTCCGCATTAGATAAAAAATTTGAAAATATTGTTTTGAATAGCTGCATCATTAACTCAATTGCGGAATTGGACACCACTATTTATGATGTAACTTTTGTAATGGCGGCATTCTGGCTGATATCAGCAGCGTGTATAAAAAAGGTTGGCCTATTTGACCCTATTTTCTTTCAGTATGGCGAGGATGGTGATTACCTGAGTCGTGTCCGTTACCACGGATTTAAAATAGGTGTTGTAATGGATTCCGTCAGCTATCATGACCGCCAGGAAAGGGTTGTTCCTGATATTCAGCAACTCAAGGGCTTTTATGCATCTCAGCTGGCTTCGCTGACCAACATCAACCGCACGCTGGCTTTTTGTTTCTTAAAAGTATTTTTCTATTATCTTAAATTTTCAGCTCAGTATATCTCCAAACTAAAATTCAATCTCGCCAAAGAAAACACAAAATTCTTTTTCAACCTGCTGCTTAAAACAAACAAAATAATAGCAACAAGGCAACACAACAAGAAAGAAAGTTATGACCAGATGCCGCTATTAGATTAAGCTTTTTCTTTCCTTACATATTGTTTAACCATATTTTCTATGATCTGCGCAGTTTCATCCGGAAAGTCGACTTCTATGTTTTTGCCATGATGTATCCATTGACTAAGGATAGGCACAAAATCATCATCTATAGCATGAGCGACAGTTACGCCCAGTTTTGAGGCGGCCAAAGCGTTGCATTGCTGCTCATATTGTCCTGTCATTGGGATCATTAATACTTTCTTTTTTAAATACAATGCTTCGGCCGGCCCTTCAAAGCCTCCGCCAGTAAGCAAGCCTTCGCAACTGGCCATACTTTTATTGAAAGCTTCATTGCTCACCGGGAATATCTGCACATTACCCTCTTGTATAAACGTTTTTTGACGTTTCGAAAATATTTGCCACTGCACATCTTTTGCCTGCCCCAGGTATTTTACCAGCGTTTTATCATCATAAGCGGGCAGGTAAACCGTATAATGTCCGTCGTTAGTGGGTTCAAGATTCCTGATGTCACTCCGGATAACCGGCGTATGGATAAAATCATCATATCTTTCAAAATGGAAACCGATATGATGGGTTGTGGGCGAGTAGTATTTGAAGAGCCACTCGGCATAGTTCCATTTTGCAGGGCGCGGCGTTTTGGGCGAAACAAAAGAACATTGATGACTTAACGAAACCGATGGTATTTTTTGCAGGCGGCAGGCCCATGCGCTTACCGGCTCAAAATCATTGATGATCAGATCGTATTGCGATAAGGGCAGGTGATGCATATCGCGCCACAGCCGGGGTAGATTCATCAGCTTGAAAGTGGCCCATTTATCAACTCCGCCTTTGGTACCAAACACAAAACTGAAACCATGTAAACGATATTTTAACGGCTGTGATAAGGCTACTTCTGCCTCAGTACCGCTTACCAACAGGTCGAGCTCACCATACTGCTGTAATAAAGGAACTATTTCACGTGCGCGACTGATATGCCCGTTGCCCGTTCCCTGTATAGCGTAGAGTATTTTCATTTCTGTTGAAAGGTTCTAAAGTTGGAATGTTGTAAGGTTGAATTGTTACACAATGCATTCCAATTTCTTGATCCTTACAGTAAAACCGCGGCAAGTTAAGGAAGATAGCGCTTTTAACAAAAATCAGTAAGTTTCCTGTTTAAAGCGTTCCAGTAGGCTGCGCACATCGAGTTTGGCATCGAGGTCCTCGGCATCCGTCTTATCATCATCGTCGATATCACTTTTGAATTTGGCCGGGTCATATTTAAAGATGGTCCATTCGCGGTTATGATATTCCAGCGCGGTAAGGCTCTCTACCCAGTCGCCCGAATTAAGGTATAATACCGAGCCTGGCTTGTCCGAAGCTTTGATCTCCCTGATCTCCGAATGATGGATATGCCCGCATATTACATATTGGTACCCTTTTTCAACTGCCAGGTCGGCGGCGGTTTGTTCAAACTGGTTGATGAATTTTACAGCGTCCTTAAACCTGGCCTTTACCTTCTGCGAGAAACTCATCTTCTCGCGGCCAAGTTTAGTTAAAAACCAGTTGGTAAAGCTGTTCAGTAATATCAGCGTATCATACCCCACCGCACCCATCTTAGCCAGCCATTTGGAATGCTGCATGGTTACGTCGAATACATCCCCATGAAATATCCATGCTTTTTTACCATCGATATTTAAAATAATTTTGTTTCTTAGAATAAACGATCCCAAATTAAAATCAGCAAACTTGCGCAGCATTTCGTCATGATTACCCGTGAGATAGTATACCGGCACCCCCTCAGTCACAAATTTCAAAATGCGGCGCACCACTTTCATATGCGCTTCGGGCCAGTACGATTTGCTGAACTGCCAGATATCGATGATATCGCCGTTCAGTATCAATATTTTAGGCTTTATGCTTTTTAAATATTTAAGCAATTCTTTGGCATGGCAGCCATAGGTACCTAAATGTACGTCGGATATAACTACTATATCTACTTCGCGTTTTGCCATTAAAATAAGGGGGATAATTTGCCATCCGGTAATTTATACCGGTCATTAAAAGATTGGATTTTATGACGATTATTCGTCGTCATCATCCTCGTTAACTCTTAGTTCATAGGGGCTTGCGTAGAACATACCTACAAGTAACAGCAACCCTACAACAATCAGATATGCATATTCAAAATTCATACTGTGTTATTTAACAAATGTCAGCAACTCATATTATCTGAACATTAAGACTCTGTTAAATGTAAAAGGTTTCATCGCGATTGCAACTTTTTTTCAACACGGTCAAGCTGCTTTAAATGGTGCCTGGAGTGGAACAGGATAAATTTGAACCATTGCGGTGCATTGAGCATCCCCAATCGTCCATGTTTAACCCTGCAATACTCAGATGAATCTCGAATAAGTGGTGTTAGTTCATTGATACGCTGCCGGCATTTTATAAGCATATTTCTGGCCTCTTCCTTACTGATCTTCCTGGCAGGTATTCTGGCTTCAAGCATTTCCGGAACTTTCGTCTTCCATGGCGGAAGGCTACCAAACAGGAATACCAGCAGGCCTAACATATTTCTGCCGGCTGAAGTAGGCTTACCATTTCTAATACATTTCTCAAGAGCCATCATCGCTCCCAGGTCTGCCTGTAAAATATGCGAATAAACCTCAGCATAAGACCATCCGTCTCCGGGAGGCGTTACCATAAAAAGATCATCAGGAATCGTATCCAGCCTGTTGCGGTAAATGTCAAATACCTTGTCGATCTTTTTCCGTGTTGTCCCAATGTTCATGGATTATCAAATTTATAATAAATTCCAATCAACCTCGTAAGTTTGGCTAAAGCCATTTTCAGATGATCTTTAACCGTTGGCTGAAGCCAACGGCAATAAATAATGAATACACAATTGATGAATATATCATTGCCGTCCCATTTATGGGACCGACAAATAAATCGGGAAAATGGCTTTAGCCAAATATTGCCACCTGTCAGTAAATTAAAGCATCATTGCTTTACACTCGTTTTGCCTATAATATCAATGTTAATTCCTTCAAATGATTGATCTGCACCGGCACATCAACCGGTTTATCTAACCCTGCTGGATTAAAATAAATAGCATCCATACCAAAGTTTAAGGCACCATAAACATCCGCTTCCAGGCTGTCGCCTATCATCAAACTTTTTTCTTTTGTTGTCTGGGCCAGACTGAGCGCATGCTCAAAAATGGCCTTATCAGGTTTATTCACCCCTACCACTTCTGAAATGATAACATGCTGAAAATACCTGCCGATATTAGTCTTACTGATCTTTGTCCCCTGCGATTCGCTGAAACCGTTTGAAATCAGGTGCAATGTATATTTTGATTGCAGGTATTGCAGTGTTTCGTGTGCATCCGGAAAAAGATTGGTTTTTGTGGGGCATATCCGCACATAATCATCTTCAAAACCAAGGGGAAGTATTTCAGGCTCCATACCTAAATCGAGGAATGTTTTTTTAAACCTCGCTTCGCGCAACTGGTTTTTGGTGATCCTGCCGGTATGATACTCAGCCCAAAGCTGGTGATTGTTGCGGGTATAAGTTTCAATGAAAAGATCAGCCGAATGCAGGCCCAACTCTTTCAATCCATAAATGCCATACAACTCATGCAATGTTTCTTCAGCATTCTTATCAAAATCCCAGATGGTGTGGTCGAGGTCGAAGAAAATATGCCTGTATTTCATAATTTATTTACGATTTTAGAAGTACGAATTACGATTTAGTATTTCATTTTTCCTAATCGTAAATCTAAAATCGTAACTCGTAAATCAGATCACGTTTTCTCCCCAAACGACAAATCCCCCGCATCCCCCAATCCCGGTACGATATAGGCTTTCGAGGTCATTTCCTCGTCTATCGCACAAAGCCATAAATGTGCTTTGGGTAGATTTGCTCTCACATGCTCCACCCCTTCGGTGCTTGCTATTACAGCAGCGATATGTAATTCTTTTATAGCAAATGTAGCCATTAACTCCTTGCAAACTAAAACCATACTCTGCCCGGTGGCTAACATAGTATCGCAGATAATTGCTGTTTTACCTTCCATGTCAGGAGCCGAGATATGATCTATATTAATAACAAAAGCCCCCGTTTTTTTCACTTTGCGATAAGCGGTAATAAAAGCCGATGGCGATTTATCAAAAAAATTCATAAAGCCCTGGTGAAAGGGCAAACCGGCACGCAAAATAGTACCGAGCACCGGGTAACTTTCCGGCACTTCAACCGTTGCAGTACCCAACGGTGTTTGCACTTCAACCGTTACATATTTTAGCTTTTTGCTGATTTCATAAGCCAGTATTTCACCCAACCGCTCCTGGTTCTTCCGGAAACGCATCCTGTCCTGTTGCGTAACAGCATCGCGCAGCTCGGCCAAAAATTGATTGCCTATCGTGTTGGTTTTGTTGAGTACAAAAAGCATAGGTTAGTGTTAGTGATCAGAAATCGGTGATTAGTTAACAGTTATTAGTGGTCAGTAATAAATGCTTCTATAAATTTATCATTCTTTATCTACTACTACAATAAATAAATGCCCGTCATGTTTTAAATCATTTAAATTGTCTTATAAAATCCTGCTGACATAAGGCTGTCACCCGTGACTTTTAGTTTTGTTCATACAAACTGGGAGAACATGAAAATCTTGAAAAAATTGACAGGCAATGACTCATTTATTGCGCGGTTGTCGCTGTTTTACACACAAACCTTTTATACTATTATTCGTATTTTTGTAATGATCTATGGATTTTAATTTAACCTCTCAATACCTGCCAACCGGAGACCAGCCAGAAGCCATCAGGCAACTGGTAGAAGGCGTAAACAACAACGATCCGTTCCAAACCTTACTAGGGGTTACCGGCTCAGGTAAAACGTTTTCTATTGCCAATGTGATCGCACAAACGCAAAAGCCAACATTGGTGCTCAGTCATAATAAAACACTGGCCGCGCAGCTTTATGGAGAGTTCAAACAGTTTTTCCCGGAAAATGCGGTTAACTATTTTGTATCCTACTACGATTACTATCAGCCCGAGGCATTTATACCGACCACCAATACCTATATAGAAAAGGACCTGCAGATCAACGAAGAAATAGAGAAACTGCGATTGCGCACCACATCCTCACTCATGTCGGGCCGCAGGGATGTGATCGTGGTGTCATCTATATCCTGCATCTACGGTATGGGTAACCCGGATGACTTTAAAGATTCGGTCTTCAAATTCGCCGTAGGTACCCGCATCAGCCGCAATGCTTTTTTGCACAGGTTGGTAGAGATATTATATGCCCGAACCACTGCCGATTTTAAACGCGGAACCTTTAGAGTGAAGGGTGATGTGGTGGATATCTTCCCTGCCTACCTGGATTATGCTTACCGGGTATCCTTTTTTGGCGACGACATCGAAGAACTAAGCACATTTGACCCGTCGACAGGGAAAACGCTGGAGAAAATGACACATATGATCGTTTTCCCCGCCAATTTATACGTTGCCCCGCGCGAACGCTTTACCCAATCCATCTGGGCCATACAAGAAGAACTCGAAGTGCGTAAGAAACAGTTTATTGACGATAAGCGCTTCCTTGAGGCTAAACGGTTGGAAGAAAGGGTCAATTACGATCTGGAAATGATCCGTGAATTGGGTTACTGTTCGGGCATCGAAAATTATTCCAGGTTCTTCGATGGCCGCAAGCCTGGCGCAAGGCCATTCTGTTTGTTAGATTATTTCCCGGATGATTACCTCATGGTGATCGATGAAAGCCACGTAACCGTACCGCAGATCAGGGCGATGTATGGCGGCGACCGCTCAAGAAAAATATCATTGGTTGAATATGGGTTCCGTTTACCGGCGGCATTAGACAACCGCCCGCTCAATTTTCAGGAATTTGAAAGACTGGCACCGCAAACCATTTATGTGAGCGCAACTCCCGGGGATTTCGAGCTTGAAAAATGCGGCGGCGTGGTGGTAGAACAGGTGATACGCCCTACAGGCTTGCTCGATCCGGTAATCGACGTACGGCCGGTGATCAACCAGGTGGATGACCTGCTGGAAGAGGTGGACAAGACCGTAAAAATGGGCGACCGGGTACTGGTTACTACCCTTACCAAACGTATGGCCGAAGAACTGGCAAAATATATGGACAGGCTGGGAATCAAATGCCGCTATATACACAGCGAAGTGAAAACCCTGCAGCGTGTGGAGATATTAAGAGGATTACGCCTGGGCGAATTTGACGTTTTGATAGGCATCAACCTGTTGCGCGAAGGTTTAGATTTGCCGGAAGTATCCCTCGTAGCCATCCTGGATGCCGACAAAGAAGGCTTTCTACGTTCTGAACGTTCATTGATACAAACCATCGGTCGCGCCGCGCGTAATGACCGGGGCAGGGTGATCATGTATGCGGATAAGATCACGGATTCGATGCAGGTAACGATGGAAGAGACCAACCGTCGCCGCGAAAAACAGATCAGCTACAATACCGAACATGGCATTACGCCTAAAACAGTGAGCAAGTCAAGAGAATCTATTATGGAGCAAACTTCTGTGATGGATTTTGTGGGTGGAGTACAAAAAGCTTACGTAGAAGCAGATAGCATTTCGCTGGCTGCCGACCCGATTGTTCAGTACATGACCAAACCAGACCTGAAAAAGGCCATCGAAAACACCAAAAAAGAAATGGTTACCGCAGCAAAGGATATGGACTTTTTATTAGCCGCCAAACTACGCGACGAAATGTTTGCACTGGAAAAATTGATGGAAGAACGTTTTTGATGTGCAAATGTGCGGATTTCAAATGTGCAGATGATCTTAATAGTAAAATCTTAAATCATTTGCACATCGGCACATTTACTCATCTGCATATTCACATGGAATTGTAAAAACGATCTGCACATTTGCATATCTGCACATTCGCATAATGTAACAATTGCTTACCTCGCACGTCATAAAATGCAAATGTGTTTCGCCTGATATCAAATAGGTGCAGATACGAGGATATGCAAATGTGTGGATGATTAAAATTAGTCAGTTTCGAACTACAAAAACATCTGCACATTTGCACATCAAAAATCTGCACATCAGCCGGGTGTCAAAAATTTAATGCCTTATCATACGCAAACATTTTATTCGTTTTAAACTTATATTTGTAAACTCAATTTTCAATTCAAATGTATTTCATTCGCTTTCTGCTCATAGCCATACTCGTTTTATATATCATACGCAGCCTTGTCCGTATCTTATTGCCTATGCTGTTTCAAAGCATGGTAAATAAGGCACAGCAACAGGGACAGCAACAACAATACCGCAATCCAAAACAACCTGAAGGAAAGATCAAGGTCGATTATATACCTCAAACTAAAAATCAGGTCCCTGATTCGGAGGGCGATTTTGTGGATTATGAAGAAATAAAATGAGGGACCCTAATCAGCCGCCCCAGGTATTTAAACGTCGCCATTTTGGTACTCCTGCATCATTTACGCTCATTACAACTAATTATATTGTAGTTGCCGTCGGGTTAGCTATTACTACCTCACATCATAAAATACACTGGTTTTTCTGGGTGATTTTTGGATTACTGGCTGTATACAATGTTTTCAGCCTGCGCAAAAACTGGACGGAGTACGATAAGGTCGGGATCATCGCCTATACTATTGGCGTAGCGGGCCTGCCACTGTTATTCTTAATGTTCTGAAACAACGGCCTTTTCCGGCCGAATTAATTATAATTCCTTTTCTCAGTCAAATTTCTATTTTTGGGGATTATATTATCATTCAAAAAACTTAAATGAATAACTGGTTCAAGAAAAATGGCGTACACCTTGCCGTTGTAGGGATTTTTTTAGCGGTCTGTTTCTTTTATTTCACACCTGCCTTCCAGGGTAAAACTTTAGGACAAAGCGACGTAATTGGTGCCCAATCAACCCAAAAAGAAATTAACGACTATAGGGCAAAGGACTCCACAATTTTATGGACCAATCAGATATTCGGAGGCATGCCGGTATTTCAAATATGGGCGCACTATCCAAGCAACATAACTACTCATGTCGTATCAGCCTTAAAAGCTGTATTTCCCAATCCTATTGACACGGTTTTAATACTTTTATTAGGTACTTATTTCCTGTTTTGCGTTTTAAAGCTTAATCCGTGGCTCGCCGCCGCCGGGGCAATAGCATTCACATTCTCATCCTATAATATTATTTTATTGGTCGCGGGGCATTCTAACCAGGCATTTGCTATTGCATTTTTTGCACCGATACTGGCAAGTATCATCTTGACCCTGAGAGGGAAATATTGGCTTGGGGGTTCACTCACAGCACTGTTTTTGGCAATGGAAATACGTGCAAATCACGTACAAATGACCTATTACCTGTTATTTGCCATAGTGATACTTTTGGGTATTGAATTGTATCATGCAATTAAAGGTAAAGCAACACGCGTTTTCCTTAAATCAATTGCTTTCTTAGGAGCCGCCACTTTGATCGCATTATCGATTAACGCCTCCTTGTTGTGGAGTACTTATGATTATGGCAAGGATACAATACGGGGAAAATCCAACCTGACACAACATACCACCGAACCAAGTGATGGTCTTGATAAAGAATATGCCTACCAGTATAGCCAGGGCGTTGCAGAAAGCTTTACGTTTTTGGTCCCAAATGCCTCAGGAGGAGGTTCCGGCACAGAATCGTTCGATCAAAATTCAGAAACTGTAAAGGTATTCACATCCAAAGGCGCAACCGAAGAACAGGCTATAGGAGCAGCTCAGCAAATATCCGGCATCCCGGGTCTTTCATTATATTGGGGTTTTAAACGCCCCTCTACCTATGGGCCATACTACTTTGGAGCAGTAATTTGTTTTCTATTTATTTTCGGCTTAATGGTAGTAAAAAGTCGCCTCAAATGGTGGCTATTAGGTACTGTAGTATTAACTATGTTGCTGTCATTTGGAGGAAGCTGGCCATATGTATCAGATATCTTTTTTAAATACTTTCCGCTTTATAATAAATTTCGCGCCGTCGAATCAATACTTGCAGTAACAGGCTTGTGTTTCCCGATACTTGCCCTATTGGCCATTAATGAAAGTATTACCTCAACCGATAAAGCAGTCACATTTAAAAAATTAAAAATTGCGTTTTACATTACCGGTGGTCTTACATTAATATTGATCGTAATGCCAACGATACTGCTAAGCTTCAGGCCAAGTGATCAAACCAGTGGTGTTGCTACTCTTGCACAGGCAATGAAAGGCGATACCGCAACGGCTACCAGTGTTGCCAGTGCATTGGTTAAAGACAGGACAAACCTTGAACAAGCAGATGCTATCCGCTCTTTTATTTTCATCCTTATTGCTTTTGGTATTTTATGGGCATTTCTTAAACAGAAGATCAATGTTACAGTAATGTCGGTAGCTTTCCTCGCTATCATACTAATTGATCTTTGGCAAGTTGATAAACGTTACCTTAGAGAAGAGAATTTTACCGCAAAAGAAGATAATACCCAGCCAAAGCCACGTGAAGTGGATGTGTTTATACAGCGGGATACCGACCCTGATTTTAAAGTTGTTGATTTAACCCAAGCACCTAAATACGACCTTTTAACCCCGTTCTTTCATAAATCTTTATGGGGCTATTCGGCTGCAAGGATGAAACGTTTTGATGAGCTCATTGATAATCAATTTTCAAAAACCGTCAACCATAATGTGCTGGATATGCTGAATACCAAATACGTTATATTCTCAGATCCGAAAACCAACAACCTGAGCATGCAACGTAATGAAACAGCCTGTGGCCATGCCTGGTTTGTAAAAAGCGTTAAATATGCAAAGAATGCCGACGAGGAAATGCAGACCATCACCGCCTTTGCACCAAAGGATGAAGCCATTGTTGACCAGCGCTACAAGAGCATTATTGATGAAAAAGCAGTTGGGTTCGATCCGAACGGCACTATAAAACTGGTTAAATATTCTCCGGATGATATGGTGTATCAAAGCGGAAGCACTGCACCCTCGGTAGCTGTATTCTCAGAGATCTATTATGACAAAGGCTGGAAAATGTATATCGACGGAAAAGAGTCACCTTATTTCCGTGCCGATTATGTATTACGAGCCGCACAAATCCCGGTAGGGAACCATAAGATTGAATTTATTTTCCACCCTGCATCCTACTATACAGGCGAAAAAGTATCACTGGCAGGTTCAATCCTGTTAGTTTTAGCATTGGGTGGTGCCATCTATACCGGTATCAGGAAGAAACCGGAAGACGAGAAAAAAGCTGCTTAATTTTAAAAGTGGATAATAGATAATATTTAATAGCGATGGGTCTGAGACCTATCGCTATTTTTTTGAGCCGTATTTTCTACCATGTCAGTCGTTCGTCCTCCTATGCCTCAACCAATACCATCCCAGGTTAAAAGCAATCACCAAATGGTAAAACATGGTAGGGAGAGATCCATAGTATCTGTTCATGATGGCATATCGCTCCAGCAGGCTTTGTTTGTGCTTCTGTTTAGACATCCCTCCCACTAAGTATTTAGCCACGTAGCCGTCAACCTTTACGATCTTTTTTGCCTTTTTTGCTGCCCGAATGATCCAGTCAATGTCGGCGCTTAGATGATACCGCTCGTTGTATTGATCGGTCAATGATCTTTTGATATAAATAGCCTGGTGACTTACACTCATACCGTATTTAAAGCTTCTCCAGGTAAATTTCTCAGGGGCTTTGTGCCTGCGCTGGCCAAGACTTTCACCTTTATCATTGATCATCTCAGTCTCCCCATAATAGATATCAGCGTCATTAGCTGTTGCGAAGACTTTAACTACTGTATCAGGTGCGAAGATCTCATCGCCGGCGTTCATAAATAACAGATAATCACCGTTAGCCATTTTCAGGGCCTTATTCATCGCATCGTAAATACCCGTGTCCCTTTCACTCATCAGCTTAATGCGATCCTGGTATTTTTTGATAACATCCAGCGTGCCATCATTAGATTTTCCGTCGATAACTAAATATTCGATATTGGGATAAGTCTGGTTCAAAACCGAAAGCATCGTACTCTCAATATCCTTGACGCCGTTGAAAACCACTGTGATGACACTTAACTTCGGTTGAAACATAAATCTATCTAATATATCTCTGTGATTCTCAGTGAAAATCTCTGTGTTCTTTGTGGTTAAATTCAATTAACCACAAAGGGCACAAAGACGTATCACAAAGTACGCAAAGCATTTAATGTAATAACTGAGTGTACAAACCAATATGTTTTTTTGCAATTATCTCTTCAGAAAAATGATCCATAATAGATTGCCTCGCCTGCTGATTCAATTTAGCCCTGTCAGAATGATTGATAACCCACTCCATCCCATCAGTAAAACTCTCAGCTGAGCGGTAAGTTGCCAGGTAACCATTTTGCTCATGCTTTACCATATCGGGTATACCCCCTGTAGTAAAAGCCACTACAGGTGTTCCGCACGACAGGCTTTCCATTACCGTATAAGGCAAATTATCCTCGAGCGACGGGATCAAAAAGGCATCGGCTGCGGCATAGCAAAGCGCCAATCGCTCATCATCATTAATCGTACCTAAAAAGCTGGCCTTAAAAGGGAAATCAGGGACATTGGTGGTATCCCGGTTACCAAAGACAACCAGCTCAATCTTATCTGCATTAGCTCCCAACCTTGTTTTCAATAACTCCAGGCTTTCGAGCAAATAGCTTGTGCCCTTATGCAGATCCTTCCGCGAAGGCATAAATCCGCTTAAAAAGATAAATTTATCAGCTGGTAGACCTGCCTTTTTCTTTGCTTCCGTTTTATCCTGCGGCTTAAAAATATCCGTTTCCAGCGTGTTAGGTATTTGACCGATCGTCCTGCCCCTCATCAGGCTGCTTCTCAATACCGAGCTTTGCATCCAGTTACTTGGGGCTATTATTTTAAAATCAAGCTGACGATATGCGTCATTTTTCTGTTTCCAGATACGGTGAGAGTAATCATCCGGCGACGCATCTTTAAGCAATGGACAATCGCCACATTCCCGCTCAAAATGGTCACAGGTATAACGCACATGACAGCCCCCGGTAAAAGCGTTGCTATCATGAAAGGTCCATACCACGGGCTTATTCAGTTTTCCGATTTCGGCGATATGCCTGGGATTTAAAAACCCATGATTCACCCAGTGTAAATGGATAATATCCGCGTTCTTCACATCCGGGTGATGGATCACCGAACGTCCGAACCATGCAAATGAAAAAGGGGTTTTTACCGCTTTAAGGTATCTTTTTGCCCACGCACGCTCCAACAGAATGGTAGCTGCGGTATATGCCTTTTGTAACAGATTTGTGTTAAAATCACCTATCTGTGGATTTTTTCCAAATTTATAGTGCACAATAACTTTAGAATCAATATTTTGGCTTAGCAATGCACGGTTAAGCCGCATACAGGCCCGTCCTGCGCCACCGTTACCATCATAGGTGTTTAAATGCACTACTTTTAGCATGTTTCAAAAATACATTTATTCGGTTCAAATAAATTTCGACGTATGAAAAAACTATACCTGATCTTATTCGCCATCTTTCTAACTCAAAACCTGGTTAAGGCACAAAGCCAGGAAGTGTACTTTACTTCTTATCCAACCCTTACTCCAGATGGCAAAACGGTCATTTTCAGCTACGAGGGCGACCTCTGGAAAACTGATCTCAACAATTCCGTAGCTGTCCGGCTTACCGCCATGCAGGGCGAAGAAACCCACCCGCATGTATCGCCTGATGGAAAATGGCTGGCATTCTCATCCAATCAATTTGGCAATAACGACGTTTTTGTGATGCCGCTTGCCGGCGGAGAAGTAAAGCAGCTCACCTGGCACGAGGCCAGCGACGAGGTTGATTCCTGGACATGGGACTCTAAATCTATCTATTTCACCTCTAACCGGTATAATGGCTTTAGCGAATATAAAATCGGCCTGAACGGCGGTACACCAACCCGCGTTTTCGGGCATTATTTCAATACTATTCACGGCGTGGTTGAGCACCCACAAACCGGCGAACTATTTTTCAGTGATACCTGGGAAAGTAACTTCTTCTCCAACCGCAAACACTATAAAGGGGCCTATAATCCCGACATTCAATCCTACAACCCAAAAACCAAAGCCTATAAACAATACACCAACTGGATTGGCAAAGATTTTTGGACCACAATCGATCAAAAAGGCAATATCTATTTTGTATCAGACGAAGGAAATGAAGAATACAACCTTTACACTTTTATCGATGGTAAGAAAACAGTTTTAACACAATTCCCATCCTCTATTAAACGGCCGTCTGTAAGCGCAAATGGCGAGAAAGTAGTTTTTGAGAAGGATTACCAGCTATTTGTATATGACGTAGCTTCCAAACAAAGCCAAAAGCTGGGTTTCACGATATTTCGCAATGATGTATTACCTAAAGAAAAAGAATTTAATGTACAGGGCAAAATTGATGCGATGGATGTATCTCCCGATGGCAAGAAACTGGCTTTTGTATCAAGGGGTGAGCTGTTTGTGAGCGATGTGGAAGGCAAATTTGCACGCGAGATAGAGCGCGGAAATGCCGAACGTGTAACCGAGGTGAAATGGCTGCACGATAGCCGTTCGCTGATCTTCAGCCAAACCATGGGCGGATATTATAACTGGTATGTGATAGCTGCCGATGGCTCGGGTAAAGAAGCACAGATAACCAGTGACAAACAGAATAACCGCGCTATAACCGTCAACAAGGAACATACCCAGGGTGTTTACCTGAGCGGCCGCGAGGAAGTGAAACTGATCGACCTGAAGGCAATGACCAGCAAAACCATTGCGAAAGATGAGGTTTGGGGCCTTGAAAACTCGCAGCCTTTCATTTCGCCAAATGGGCAGTACGTGGTGTACAATGCGCACCGCAATTTTGAGCTCGACATTTTTGTTTACGATATCCATAGCGGCAAAACTTTAAACCTGACCAACAGTGGCGTATCTGAGTCGGAGCCGTTCTGGTCGCCGGACGGGAAGTATCTTTATTTCAGTTCGTCGCGCACCTTACCTGATTTCCCTTATGGTGCCCATGACGTACATATCTACCGGATACCGCTGCAAAAATTTGATGACGCTTTCAAAATTGACAAATTCAACGACCTGTTTAAAGCTGAAAAGAAAGACAGCACCGACAAGGCAAAGGATAAGAAAAAACTGTCCGAGCAGCTATCGCCCAAGCCGCCTGCTGATATTGTGATCAATACCGAAGACCTGATGAAGCGGGTTGAGCGCATCGGGCCAGGCTTTGGCGACCAGGGCTCACCATATGTGATACAAAAGGGAGATAAAACGTTGGTTTATTTCTCGTCCAATTATGTGGAAGGCAAATGGGGTATTTACCGCACCACACTACAACCATTTGAGGAGCCTAAAACCGAAAAAATAACCGGGCCCGATACGCGCGGGTTTGATATTCAATCAGCCAAGGATAAATACTACCTGGTTGCCGATGGCAATATCTATACCCTGAATATCGACAATACCAAACTGGATAAAATTGACATCTCTTACAAATTTAACCGCGACCTGGAAAGCGAGTTCAGGCAGATGTTTGATGAGGCATGGGCCGGGCTGGAAGAAAACTATTACGACGGCAGTTTTCATAACACCGACTGGAAAAAGATGCACGACAAATACAGTATCTATTTGCCGTACCTGAATAACCGCTCCGACCTGC